>Ga0163151_10000228_pt1 | contig 99553 bp, 89 predicted proteins | sample OliLakLV19MP5IB2_FD_145596 | JGI IMG/M metagenome (GOLD analysis project Ga0163151, IMG submission 145596) | Freshwater microbial mat bacterial communities from Lake Vanda, McMurdo Dry Valleys, Antarctica - Oligotrophic Lake LV.19.MP5.IB-2 | ecosystem: Environmental > Aquatic > Freshwater >...
AACCAGAAGTTGTGGATGAGGACGTGACACGGCGGCGTACTTTCAGGGTGTTCTTGAAGCACCTGAACGGCCAACGAGGCCAGGAGTACGCGCCGATGAACCAAAATAGCACGAATCGTGGAAGCGGGACCGGGGTGGTGGGAGCGATGGCGGGATGGCACCGGCCATCGCGGGAACCAGCGCGAGGGTCACCGGGACCGAACGCGGGAGTCGCCGGGGTGATCGGCTCGGAGCCCGGCGGTGTTCGCGACGCTCTGACGGAGATATTGCGGAAGGGGGCGGTGGACCTGCTGGCCCGGGCGGTGCAGCACGAGGTCGCGTCGTGGATCGACGATCACGCGCAGGTGCTGGATGCCCAAGGTCATCGCCAGGTGGTGCGCAACGGCTTCCTGCCCGAGCGGGAGATCGTGACGGGGATCGGGCCGATCCCGGTGAAGCAGCCGCGTGTGCATGACAAGCGACCCGAGGGCGAGGGTGGGCGGGAGAAGTTCAGCAGCGCGATCCTGCCGCCGTATCTGCGGAAGACCCGTTCGATGGAAGACCTGATCCCGTGGCTGTACCTCAAGGGCGTCTCCACCGGCGACTTCACCGAGGCGCTGGCCGCGCTCATCGGCGTGGACACGCCGGGCTTCTCGGCCAGCACCGTCACGCGGCTGAAGGAATCGTGGGAGCACGAGTACAAGGCCTGGAATCAGCGTGATCTGACGGGGAAGAACTACGTGTACATCTGGGCCGACGGCATCCACTTCAACGTCCGGCTGGGCGAACAGGACCGCCAGTGCATTCTGGTGGTCATGGGCGCGACCGCCGACGGGAGCAAGGAACTCATCGCCATCGCCGACGGAGTCCGCGAGAGCGAGCAGTCCTGGAAGGAACTCTTGCTGGACGTGAAGAATCGTGGCATGACGATCGACCCGAAGCTCGCCGTCGGCGACGGAGCTCTGGGCTTCTGGAAAGCCTTGCCGCAGGTGTTCGCCAGCACCCGCACGCAGCGCTGCTGGGTGCATAAGACCGCCAACGTGCTGAACAAACTGCCCAAGCGTTTGCAGGGTCAGGCCAAGGATCATCTGCACCAGATATGGAGAGCCGACACCAAGGCCGCGGCCGACAAGTCCTTCGACCTGTTCGTGGCGACGTATGAAGCCAAGTACCCCAACGCGGCCGAGTGCCTGAGCAAGGACCGCGCCGCCCTGCTGGCCTTCTACGACTTCCCTGCCGAACACTGGCTGCACCTGAGAACCACCAACCCGATCGAGAGCACGTTCGCCACGGTGCGTCTCCGCACCGAGAAAACCAAGGGCTGCGGCAGCCGCGTCGCCTGCCTGACGATGGTGTTCAAACTGGCCGAGAGCGCCAGCAAGGGGTGGCGATCCCTCAACGGCTCGGCCCTCATCCCCGACGTCATCGCCGGCGTCCTCTTCGTCGATGGAATCAAACCCGAAAAACTCGCCGCGTGATCATGTTCTCATCCACAACTCTTGACAATACCTCGGCAATTTCAAGACTGGGCCATCCCGAAATTGCACATGTTTCGATATCGTGGTCTGTCGACGTCCAGGTGCGGGAGCGCCGTGTTCGTGGTCAGCATCAACTCTCGGGGGGGGCATCTCTTGAAACTTTGCTTCGCATTTTTTAGTGCACTGTGCGTCCTGTCGTCCTCCCTGTGCCACGCACAGACGCTGCTGGGCCCGACGCCCTACTTGAGCAGCGCGGACAGCCCGTTCGACATCCTGCACAGGACGTTCGTGCTGGAAGACTTCGAAGACGATCTCTTCAACATTCCCGGTGTCAGTTCGAACCTCGGCGACGCAAACGTGATCGGTCCGGGCGGCCCGACCGATTCGGTGGACGCCGATGATGGCGTGATCGACGGCAACGGCACGAACGGCCACTCCTTCTTCAATGGCAGCGGTGCTGTAGGGGTCACGTTTACGTTCGATCCTGTCGTGCTTGGCGGCCTGCCGACTCATATCGGCATCGTGTGGACCGACGGCCTCGGCACCGCCACGTTTGAAGCGTTCGACGCAGGCGGTGCCGTGCTGGGCTCCGTGGGACCGGTGGCGGTCGGTGACGGCAGCTTCTTTGGGACCACCGAGGAAGACCGATTCTTCGGCGTAATTCATGCGGCCGGCATCGCGCAGATCAAGATCTCGAACACCGTGGGCGGCATCGAAGTCGACCACCTCCAGTTTTCGCACGCCCCGGCGTGCAGTGCATCGCCCGACCTCACCGGTGACGGGAACGTCAATGCTGCCGATCTCGCCGTGCTGCTCGGTGCCTGGGGTCCGTGTCCCGCCGGATGCTGTCAGCCCGATCTCGATCAAGATGGCATGGTGAGCGCGGCCGATCTCGCGCTCCTGCTGGGCGCCTGGGGCGGTTGAGCACAACGCCGAGAAGAAGTTTTTCAACGAAGCCGGGATTTTGACTGCGGGTTTCTCGGCCGATTGCGCCCGTCATCTCAGGATGTCAGAGCGTCCCGCCCTGTCCCGTTCTTTCCCCTTACCGAGTGGTCCTGCCATGCTTCAAAACGCCCGCGTTCGCCTTGGGGTCGCCTCGATCGTCGCTGGACTCGCGTTGGCACCGGCCGCACCCGCCGTCGCCGCCATCAAGCAATACGCCATCAACGTCGGCAACGGCTTCCAGGTGCATGGCGCGCTGGACCTCTCGCCTGACGGAACGCCGACGATTCTGACCGCGATGCTGCACGACACATCGTCGACGCAGACCACTCCGACACCGCTGCTCGGCGAGGGCGCGCAGCTCGTAACGATGACGGCGACGAAACTGACGCGCGCGGCGTTCGCGCTCGTGCTCGAGCCTGAAGACTCGGAATTGATTCCCGAGGGACTGGTCGATTCGTTCGGCCTGCTGCAGTTCGATGCCGTGGAATCAAAGTACTACAGCTCGCACTGGGCGCCGGTTACCGATCCACTTGAATACATTCTGAATCCCGCGAGCACGTTGGGCTTTTGCATGACTTTCGATCCGGAGGATCCGGACGTGCATGAAGTGCCGCTTCCCTGCGACCTCGATCTGTTCGTGCTCGAAGGACCGGAGGGAACACTGGAGGGCTTTGTCTTCCTCGAAGGCGCTGACGGGTGCTGGCACCTCAGCTACGCGCCATTGACGATGGGCCCCCAGTTCGACATTCTTCTTGGCGATCCGGTGATCATGCCTTGACTGAGTGCGAGGCTGTCTGGCGCGCGGACGCCACTCCTGCTCACTGCCTCCGCACACCTATCGCCCGCACGCCCGTCGCTCCGCTCTCGATGATCGTCGTGCCGTCCGGTGTCACTGCGAGGTCGAATATGATCGATCCAAAGCCAGGCAACGTCAGCAGCGGCTCGCCGTCGGCGGTGCGCCAGAGGCGAATGAAGCCGTCAACGCCCGCACTGAGGACGCGGTTGGCGCCAGGCCCCATGGCCAGCGAATGAACATTTCCGACGTGGGCTGCCTGGCGGTGCCACCCATCCTCGTCGCGCCGGAAAGCCACGTCGCCGGAGCGGAATCCGAGTGCGACGCCACCGTCGTCGTCGAGCGCGAGTGCGGTGACTTGATCTCCCGCTCCCAGTTGACACGGCGCTACGGGCCGCAGCGGCGCGCGGCCAGTCCCGTCGAGCGGCGCCAGCCATACGCGTCCGTCCGCGCTCGCCACCGCAACGTGTGATCGCGAGACAGCAATGTGCCTCGCGCCGGGGGCGCTCTCTTCGTCCCCTTCCCGAACGAGCTCCCGATCGCCCACCGACCACCATTGCACTCCGCCATCGAAGGCAATGGTGACACATCGCGTTCCGTCTGACGATCGCGCCATCGCCACCGTTGCGATGTCCTCGGTCCACACGGAGAGGCCTGTTCCGCTCGCGTCGCGCCCCCACAATCCGAGAGCGTCACGCGTCCGCACCGCGATGCGGTCCTGCCGAAGACACGCGACATCGAGGATCTTCGCGACCGGCACGACCCACACCTCGCCAGCCGCGCCGACACCGCGGACCAGGCATTGGTCGTCCGTCACGCGTGCGAAACTGCCTCCGTCCGGCGACACATCAATCGCCTTGCCCGCCCCGACGATTCCCGTTTGGGAAAGAGCGCTATCGACTGCGCCTCCCGCGTCGACCTTCCCCAGTGGCCACACCGTCACCCTCCTTCCGCCCCGGTGGCACCAGACGCGCGGTCCTTCGCCGCGTCGCCGACCATCGATTCCTCCGACGGCCGTCCACGCAGCACCACCTGTCTCGCCCGGCAAGCCGAAGAAGGTGGCGCGCGAGCCGTTGGAGCGCCACCCGCAGATCTCTCCGCCCGCCGATGCCGTCACGAGCCGGCCCTCGATGATCGCGATCTCGGACACGGCGTGTTCGTGCCGGCCGAATACCGGCATCGACGAGTGGCCCGGCGCTCCGTCCGTGAGCGTCCACCATCGCACGCAATTGTCGTTGAATGCCACCGCCAGCATCTGGTCGTCCGCGCTCCATGCGATCGCGCGCGGCTGCGACAATGCTCGATGACGCGTCGTCGCATCCGTTGCACGTGTCCACTCGAGAACAGACGGGCCTTCGTCGTTGCCAGCGGACTGCATGAGCGATGCGGCGAATCGCTGCGATCGGTTCGCCCATTCGATGTCCGTGGCATACCCCACATGTTGAAACCGTCGTACGACCGTGCAGCGCGGCACGTCAATCACCAGCATCGATGCGTGAAAGATGCGTGCAGGGTCTCGGACCGCTTCGCTCACCGCGAGCAGCTGGCCGTCGCTTGAGAACTTCATGCGGCCGACGCCATCGAATCCTGTCTCGACCACACACTCGCCGGCGCCCCGCTCGCCGGTGCCAGGCCGAGCGTCGAGGATGACCTTTCCTTCGAGCGCAAGGGCGACGTCACCGTTTGGCCCGACCGCGGCGCAGGACGCAGTCGTCACAGACGAAAGCTCCAGCGGCGGAGCAATGACGCGACCGTCGTTCGCGCTGTACCGAAGGGCGCGCACGCCACCACTTGACGCAGCGATGATCGACAGTTCGCCTCCCATTGCCCGCACCGCAAGCACGCGGCCATCGCCGAGATTGATCTCGACAAGGGGCGGTGCCACCTGGGCCTTGAGCCAGTGCCACTCCCAGCCCCGGAGCGCCGGGTCGCATGCCTCAAGTACCTCGGCCGCCGCCGACGGCAGGGGCGCCTGCAGAAGCAGCATCGCGCGCGAGATCTGCCCCAGATACACCTGGTCGGTCAAGATTGCCTCGGCCCTGACAGTGGCCGCTTCGGCGCGCGTCGCGCGCGACAGCAGCGAGACGGCCGCACCGCCCGAGGCCAGCGTCAGTGCAATGGCCGCAGCTCCCGCCAGCATTCGCCGATGACGCCAGCACAGCGTTCGAAGAAGATAGCCCGTAGTTGGTGACCGCGCCCTGATCGGTTCGCCGGAGGCCGCGGCCCGCAGATCGCTCGCAAGCGCTGCAGCACTTGCGTAGCGCCGCGCCGGATTCTTCTCGATGGCTGCGCGAATGACCGTCTCGAAATCACCGCGCAGTGCGCGATTCACTCCTGCCGGCGATCGTGGCGTCTCATCGCGAATGATCCGGACCGCTTCGGGCAGCGCGATGTCGTGCAGCGCCACGGCGCGCGCACCGCTCAGCGCTTCGTAGATGATCAATCCCAGCGAGTAGATGTCGCTGCGCGCATCGACATCATCCGAATGCGCGCACGCCTGCTCGGGACTCATGTAGGCCAGCGTTCCGAGCACGCGACCAGGTGCCGTCACCATGGATGCAAGGCCGGGTTCGCTCACCCGCGCGAGTCCGAAGTCGAGCACGTACGGTCGATTCTCGGCGTCCAGCATGATGTTGCCGGGCTTGAGATCGCGATGGACGATGCCTCGCACATGCGCCGCATGCACGGCGTCGCAGACAAGTGCCATGACGGCGACGCGCGTGGCCAGAGGCGGCGACTGCTCCGCGAGCCACCGATCGAGTGTGCGCCCGCGCACCAGCTCCATCGCAAGCCAGTGAAGCCCGTCAGGCTCGCGCCCCGCCTGCAGCACCGCCACAATATTGGGATGCTGCAGGCGCGCGAGCGTTGCGGCTTCGCGGCGAAATCGCTGCAGGGACTCGTCTTCCCCGGGCGCCGGCCGGAACAGCTTCAGCGCCACTGATCGGCGCGGCTCTTCCTGCTCCGCTTCATACACCACGCCCATTCCGCCACGCCCAAGCACGCGCACGAGCCGGAAGGGTCCGACCTGGCTCCGCTGCAACCCACTTTCCGAGCACTCAATCTCCTCAACGGAGACGGCGTCGCCGAGCGGTCGGCCGAGCGCAGGACTCGCGAGAAACCCGTCGTCGTTCGAATTCTTGAGGAGCGACTCAAGCTCTCGACGCAGCGCTTCATCATTGCCGCAGAGTTCATCGAGCAGCGCAGGCCGCGCGGCACTCGGCGTCTCGAGGAGCCGTTCGAGCGCGGCGCGCACAACACTCCACCTTGGATCATTCACGTCTCGCCACCCTCGGCACCCTTCGACAGCGCGCGGCGCAGCCATGCTCGCGCCATCGTCCAGTCGCTTTCGACCGTGCGCTTCGAAAGCCCCAGGGCGACTGCCACCTCATCGACAGTGAGCCCGCCAAAGAAGCGAAGCGTCACGACTCGTCCAAGGCGCGGATCCATGCGTTCCAGCTCCTGCAGAGCGTGTTCCAGCTCGATGACGTCGACACCTGATCCGCCGCGCAGCGCCGCGACGTCGCCCAGCGACGTGACGTATTCGAGCGAGACGCGCTCGGCCGCTCCTCCGCGCTTCAGTGCCAGCCGCCGGCGCGCGTGCTCAATCAAGATGCGCCGAATGGACTCTGAGGCCGCAGCAAAAAAGTGAGATCGACTCGCAAACTCGCCGCCGGACGCCCGCAGTCGCATGTACGCCTCGTTGACCAGGGCGCTTGGCTGCAGGCTGTGGTTGGCACGCTCGTCCCGCAGGTGCCGCTTGGCGAGCGACTTGAGCTCGCGATAGACCTCAGGGAGCACCTCGTCGACGCGCAGCGAGCGGTCCCCCGTCGGTTCATGAACTGGATCGCTGTCAGGGGTCACAGGGTTCCCAATGCGCAGGTGCGTGCAGCCATCATGACGCAGCATACGAGATGCGTTCATGATTCCGCTGCGGACTTTTCGCGACCTCCACGCATGACGAGTTGTCGAGTTGTCGAGTTGTCGAGTTGTCGAGTCCTTACCTCCACTCTCAATCAAGGAGAACCGCATGCGATTGATGAAGCGTTTGATGAGGCGATTGATGCAGCCCGTCGTGTATGCGATCTGCGCAGTGAATGTGGCGTATGTGCCGCTCTCAGTTTCGGCCATGGGACAGGTCATCGTGGGGCCGCCACAGGTCGGAACGCCCATTCCCCTGATCACGGGGTCCGATGTGCTCGCGGCGCAGGAGGAGACATTCGAGGCGCTATTTGGCGTTCCCTACGACCCCAACAGCTGGACCTATCCGCTCGACACGGTGATCACCGGTAACGGGGCGTACACCGGGCAGAACGAACTCGGCCAGCCGTTCGACTTCAACGTCGTGGCCAGCGTGAATGTTCCGATCAGCAGCCTGACCGACCTGTCGCCGACACAGCAGCAGTTTCTCATCGACAACAACTTCGCGTTCACCTCGGTGATCGCGCAGATGTCCACGGACCTCACCACGGTCGGCGTGACAGGGCTCGCGATCTCGCAGGCCAATGCGGTCGTTCCCTTCGATTCGCGATTCGTGCTCAGTTACACGATCGACAACGACAATCCCATCTTCTGGCCGGACACAGTGCCGCTGACCGGATCGCCCGACGGGGGCGGCGGGAGCGAGTCCGCCGGCATTTCGACTCCGATCTTCATTCCGATCTTCTGCCCCGACGCTCGATGCGTCGACGACTGCAACGACGCCTACGACGACGCCGTCGAGGATGCGACTGATGCCTTTGATGCCGCAGTCGAGGCGGCGGACGCCACGTTCGACGCGGCCGTCAGCACGGCGGCGGCTACGCAGGCCTCGGCGCACGCGACGGCGCAGAGCACCTACAGCGCCGCGGTCGCACCGCATTACGCGGAGTACGAGTCTACGAAGACAAGCCAGGCGCTGATCCTCGCGGGGAAGCTCACGGCCGCGACGCTGACGCTGACCGCGGTGAACGCGGCGTGCTTGATATCGACTGGGTGGACCTGGTGGACCGGCGGACTGGCGACGCTCGCGTGCGCACTGCTGGCGCACGCCGGGTATGCAAGCACGGTGCACTCGGCGGTAAGTGCGTATGAAAGCAAAATGCAAATTGCCGAGACCACACTGGCCGCCGCCATCGCGCCGCATATGGCCACGTACGCGGCCGCGGTGGCGGCGGCCGACGCGGCCTACGACAGTGCCGTCGCCGACGCTGAAACAGCGCGGAACGACGCATACGAGGACGCGCAGACAGCGCTCGACGAGGCTCTTGCGGCGGCTGCGGAGGATCTCGAAGACTGCCTCGACGACTGTCCGTACGTCATCTGCGGCTGGATCATCTTCTGGATTCCGTTCTGAGCCGGCACAGCTGCAGAGCACGTCCGCACGAGGCGGCCGGTGTCACCCGTCGGTGACGCCGGCCGCGTCGTTGCCCGCGCGCGGATGCCGCCGAACGCCGAGCCTGATCCAGAATGTCGACCGCAATCAGATTCAGTTCAAGGCTCGACAGCGGATCGACGCTGCACTTCCCGCGGACGACGTTCCGCAGGTAGGTCCACTCATCCTGGAGATGCGGGGCCTTGGTCCCGGGCGTGCGCGGTTCGCGCGGCCCGTCCACTGCCCTGCTAAACAGTTCGTCCCACTTCGCGGCGTGCACCGAACCCGTCTCGGTGTAGACGTCCATCTCCTTGTTGTCGTGCGTCCATGCCCATGATGCCTGAACGACCGAGGTAGCGCCCGGATACATGATCACGATCGTTGCATCGTCGTCGACGCGCGGATACATCGCGGGCTTGAGCGTGGTCGCGCTGGCGGTGACGCTCGTGGGACGCGCGCCGTTCATGAGCCACGTCGAGAGGATCGCGCCGTAGCAGCCAAAGTCGACGATGGCGCCGCCGCCGTTGGCATCCGGATCGGTCAGCCACGCAAGAAACTTCGGCGAGCAGCCGATCTCCTTCGGTCCCTTGTGTCCATGGCGAAAGATCAATTTGCGAACGGGCGCCATCGCTCCCGAATCGACGAGCCGCTTCGCTTCGCGCACCGACGCGTACCAGCTGGTTTCATAATTGGTCAGCACGAGCACGCGGTGCTGTGCTGCGAGCTGCGCCATCCGCTGCGCGTGTTGATTGCTGAACGCCAGCGGCTTCTCGACCAGGAGATGCACGCCGCGCGGCGCGCACGCCTCGACGGCCATCACGTGATCCCTGATCGAGGTCATGACGCTGACCGCTTCCGGCTTCGCTGTGTCGAGCATGTCTTCCAGCGAAGCGTGATACAGCGAAGGATCGAGCTTGTATCGCGCCGCCAGTCGATCGAACAGCGCGCGATCCGGCTCGACGACACCGACGATGCGGATGTCTTCGCGCTTCGATGCGTGCGCGAGCAGCCCGTGCACATGGTCATGCACCATGCCCACGATTCCGATGCGGAGCGGGCCGGTCTGCAAGGAGAACGTGGGTCCAGTCATAGAAGTCGGCACAGCTTGAAACGCGCGCGTGTCGGACGAAACGAGAAGGCTCAGGCAAACGAGCAGGCTCAGCGCCAGCGTCCGCAACCGGACGGCTGCAGAACTGAGTGTGGAATGCAGCATGGTCGCAGCGTACGGACGATGGGAACTGTTCGCAGCCGGCGCTGCGATTGATGCCACAGACGACTCCCGCCGACATCCTCACTCACACAATCCCCACGACGCCAGCAGCAGCGACAGATCCGCAGCGTCCACGTCGCCGCTGTCGTCGAGGGCGGCGGGTCCCGTTGTCCCCCACGCGCCGAGCAGCAGCACGAGATCCATCGGACCCACGAACCCGTTGCCGTTGAGATCCTCGCCGCAATACACCGGCCCCTTGCCCGTGTTGACGCCTGGGATGATTGCGGTGTTCTCAAACTCGTCGAACATCGCGATAGCGGCGTAGTACGTGGGAGCACCGAGCGGCGCGACGACAACTGACGCGCCTCGGACATCGGCCACAGCTGATCGATCGACGCCTGTGCAAGCACCGGGGTTCCGTCGGCAACACCGCCCGCCATGATCATGCCGGCGAAACGATCGATCTCCGTCGCGGTCGATCGCGCGCCGCCCGCGACAGCCGGATTCGGCGCGAACTGCTGATAGTCGGTCAGCGGCATGGCGCAGGCGTCGAGAATGCGCTCTCGCGCCAGTGTTTCCCACGGCATGCGGGCTTGCACTGCACACGCGTATCCGACAATCTGCATGCCGTTGCCGTCGTATGCGAGCGCGGTCCCGGGCGGAAACGATTGCTCGCCATTGCTGGCAATCGCGAACGCCGATTGAGCGAGCGTGAGCGGCAGAAGACTCCTCTACCACGTGCGCGAGGGCGATGCCTGCCCAGCACAATGGCAACAACGCGGCCCCGCACCGTCTCCCGCGTCCCAGCCATGTACATGATCCGCTCGCTGGGTCAAAAGGCGACGATCAGGGCATCATCACCGGCGCCCGCGTGGCCGATCGGGAGCGGCGGACCTTCCATGTCAACGGGAGTGCTCGCCTCGAGAAGCGCCCAATCGCCTCGATGGAGGTTCGTCACGGCCACGATCGCTTCCATCGTTCCTTCAGACAGCTCCCGGTGCAGCACAAAGGGCTGGTCGGTACCGAGTGCCATCGTCGCGAAGCGCACCATCGCAGGGGCGCCTTCACTCAGCAGCACCAGACGGCCGCTATCGGGAAACTGCGCGTGAAGTGGTTCTCGAGAAGTTTGGCATCGATCTGCGACGAGTATGAACGAGTCCTCACCGATTCGCGCGCGACATCCCCGCGATCTCGCTGCACTGCAGTTCCACCCGCTTAAGCTCGCGGACGATTGCATAGCGAATCATGAGCAGAAAGAACCAGAGCTTCATCATCATCACAACGCCGGTGATCGCGAGAAAGAGCGTCGCATAGAGAATCATTTCGCGAACCTCGGACGTGCGGAAGAACAGGACTGCGCACCAGCCCATCAGGGCCATGAACCCGAGACCGGTGAGCATGGCCCCGATCGTTCCGAGCCGCTGCCGGCCGCGGAAGGTGCTGGCGGCCATCTCGATGACTCCGGGCTGCTCCGCCGGATCACTCTTCAGTGCGTTCTTCAGCTTCCGGTCAAACTCGTTGTCAGATGTGTCATTGGACTGCGACATCACGTGTTCCTTTCAAGAATGGACTTCAGTTCGTTGCGCGCCTGATGGAGGCGCGACTTGACGGTTCCTTCGGCTACCTGCAGCGCCGCGGCAATCGCCTGCGTGCTCATGTCACGCGCGTACCGCATCACCAGCAGTGCCCGGCTTTCGACCGGGAGCTGATCGAGGGCGAGACGAACCGGAGCGAGGTCGTCCTGCACAGGATCTGCCCGCTCGGCGCGCTGCTCTGAGCGATTGACAACTTCGCGGGACAGACGACGCTGCTGCTGCTGACGCCTGACAGCGTCCGCGCACTTGTGCGCGAGAATCCGGCGCGCCCATGGACCAAAGAGTGCCGGGTCATCCAGCTGGTGAATCGATCGCGCGATGGCGATCAGCGTTTCCTGCAGCGCATCGGCCGTGACCGCCTCCTCGCCCCCGCCGCCGCTCGCTCCGCCGCCCATCAACAGCCGAGCGCGGTGCGCCAACCGTGCATGCCACCGATGGAGCAGCTCGGAGAGCGCCTCGGCGTGACCCGACTGACACCGGAGTACGAGCAGCTCGTCGTGGATCTGCTGAGGGGTGCGAGGCATTACCGGCATGGTCGCCGGTCGAGCGTGATCGGTTCACGCAAAGTTGAGCGTTCCGACCGCGGGTGGGCGCCTCGCGCGAGTCCGCGATCGCCCGACGGGACTACCTACACGCTCCCCACGCACCGAGCAAGATGCTCAAGTCCGCGGCGTCGGTCGTCCCGTTGCCGGTCAGATCTGCCGCAGGAGTTCCCCACGCCCCGAGGACGATCGCCAGATCCGCCGCGTCGATCATTCCGTCGGCATTGATGTCGGCGGGACAGGCAGGAGTGATCGGACCAAGGAGTCGGTCCATGAGCTCAGCGACCATGGCGGTGGTGAGTTCGACGATTTGCTCTGGCTGCCCGTTGCCGAACCCCTATCGACTCGTCGTGGCCCAGCTCGTGCATGAACGTCGATGCCAGCCACAGGTCAATGTCGCAGTCGTCGCACAGTCCGTCTGGTCCTGACGTGAAGTGGTTCCTGAAGACCAGGAAGTCGTCGCACCAGATGTCGTGAGCCATGCCCAATCTCCCGTCGCTGCTCGTCGACGCGAAGAGGCAGTAGCGGAACGCAAGCGCCTTGGCCTGCAGCTCGACGGCAAGGGTCGTGCCGAGCGCATTGGCGCTTTCAAATTGAACGGTCGGTCCCGCGGCGCCTGCCGAGGTACTGCGGGCAAGCAGGACGGTTGTTCCGAACGGGCTTTCGACATGGAGCGTCGACTCCGGTGCGGTGGCTCCCACGCCCACGCGCCCCGCTCCGGTGATTCGCATCCTCTCGACCAGTGACGCATCGTTGGCGGCGTTGACGTGCAGCTTGGCCTCCGGAGCCGCGACACCGATCCCAACATCTCCGGCCACGTTCGCCGTGCCGTTCACGCTGAGGCGATTCGTCGGCGCGGTGGTGCCGAGGCCAAAGTTGCCTGACGTATCAAGTGTGGCCCGGACCGTATTGTTGGTGAGAAAGCGAAACCCGGTGTTGTTGGAGGTGCCAACCGAGGCTTCCAGCAGATTGGGCGTCATGCGGACCTGAGCACCTCCACTCCGCTCCACGAGGATCGACGTCCCGACTGCGCCAAGCACGTGAAGGCGATCCGCAGGTGACGACGTGCCGATGCCGACGTTTCCGGAGAGGTAGTAGGTGGCGGAGCCGTTGATCGTCCAGTGTGAGTCGCCGACTGGACCCTGAGGACCGGTCGGTCCCGCAGGTCCCGCGATTCCCTGCGGTCCGGAGGGGCCAGCCGGTCCTGTCGCACCTGTCGCACCCGTCGCACCTGTCGCACCCGTCGCACCCGTCGCACCCGTCGCACCCGGAGTGCCGGCGATGCCCTGCGGTCCGGTTGGGCCCACGGGGCCTGCGGGTCCAGTTGGTCCGGCGGGGCCGGGATTCCCGGAGAGAGCGAAGGCGGCATACGGAGCGGCAGCGATGCGCTGGAGGGGCAGGAGATCGACGAAGGGGCCGATCTCCGAGGAATCGCTCGGCGCACGAACCGACACCGCCAGAAACCTCGCGTCTCCGTTGAATGCCGCGAATCCGAAGTCCAGCTCGACGGTGAAGACGCCGTCCACAACCGCCACGCCGTGGACGACAACCGTCTCGCCCACTTGCAGGCTTCCGGGGTCGCTCGACTCGCGAAGTTCGAACTCGAAGTCGGCGAGGCCTTCATACGCCTCGGCGGCCTGTGCAAGTCGACCTTGATAGGTCAGGGATGGCCCCTGCGGGATGCTGTCACCCGGCGCGGGTGCCAGGGCTACGACCAGTTGGGGCAGAAATTGGGACAGCAATTGGGACAGCAATTGGGACAGGCACATGGAGAGCAAGATCGCTGACATGGACGAACTCCGTTCCTCGTTCGCACCCCGGGTGACTCTTCGCCAGAGGCCGCAAGGTTCCGCGATACACACCCTCGCGTTGGCTCACCCGATTGGCGAGAATCGTGCTGCTCGTCTCAGCTTCCGGCACTCCAGTGGAAACGTCCCCCAGCGACATCACCGATCTCCTTCGCCAAGCCGCGGCTGGCGACTCGACTGCCTTGGCCCGGGTGCGATGGGAGTCCCGCGGTCATTTTCTCGCCATCGCAGCGACGGCGATGCGGCGAGTGCTCATCGACCATGCCCGGACAAAATCGCGGATGAAGCGAGATTGGGACTTCGCCCGCCTCTGGCTTTTGGAAGCGCTCGCCGAACCGAAGACTGATAGCGATGTGAAACTTGCCTGAGGCCGGTCCCATTGGACGGGCGAGGCTTGAGCGCCTCGAGTCCGTCGTGATTGCGGCGCTCGACCTCGACGCCCCCGCGCGGATCTCCCATCTCGATCACTCCTGCGAAGGAGATCCCGAACTTCGGCGTGAAGCGAGCCGGCTGCTGGCCCACGAGGAACGGATGCACGCGTTCCTCAGCGAGGGTACCCTCACCGACGTCCTCGAGTCCCTCGGCCCTCTGGCGCCTGTGACGAACATCGACTGTGAGATCGGCCCGTACCGACTGGTTGAGTGCATCGGTGTCGGGGGGATGGGCGAGGTCTATCGCGCCGAACGCAGCGATGGCGCGTTTCGTCAGACCGTGGCCATGAAGCTGCTCCGCGCGGACCTCCACTCGCCCGAGCTCCTTGAGCGCTTCCGGGTGGAGCGGCAGGTCCTCGCCGATCTTGTCCATCCGAACATCACTCGGCTGCTCGACGGCGGCACCGACCCCAACGGTCGGCCCTACCTCGTGATGGAGTTCATCGACGCCACGCCGATCACCGAGTACTGCCAGGAGCACCGCCTGTCGACCGACGCTCGGGTTCGGATCTTCCGCTCGGTGTGTGTGGCGGTGCAGGAAGCCCACCGTCGGCTTGTCGTCCACTGCGACCTGAAGCCGAGCAACATTCTGGTGACCTCGGGGGGCGAAACGAAGCTCATGGACTTCGGCATCGCCCACGTCATGGGGAATGACGGCGGCCAGAGCGCCTCGGGCGATGCGGAGAGCGACACTGACTCAGGTTCGCGGCGGTTGAGCATCGCCTACGCAAGCCCCGAGCAGGTGCGCGGCGAGCGAGCGACCGCATCAACCGATGTCTACGCGCTCGGCATTATCCTTCGTGAGTTGCTCACCGGCGAGCGGCCAGCTCCGCAGCGTTCAGGCGAACCGACCGCGGCGCGGGGACGTTCATGGACACGGGGACGTTCAGGGACGTTCATGGACAGGCCATTCCGGCGTCTTCGAAGGGCCAGACCCTCACCGAGACTCCGGTTACAGGGCAATTGGTCCACGGGGGGCGCGTTCCGGGCTGGACCGTACTCGGATCACCGGATGTCAGCCGGACGTCAAATGGCCTCCGATTTTCCCGCGTCACGGGCGACTCCTGACTGGCACTGGGTCACAAGAGCGCATGGATATTCAAAAGTGCATGTTTCATGTCCGTCAGAACGCGACATCATCTCCTTTGGATCAGCCATGATCCCTCGAGAGACCCTACTCATTGCCATCGCGGTCGTCCTCTCCGGCGGGAGCCTCGTGCACGCCGACACGACCTACTCGTGGCGCTACTACCGACCCGGCAACACCGGCATCCAAGGCGACTACAACGAAGCGGTCTGGGTTGGGCCCGACGGAGACCCCTACATCGGCGGCTACAACCCGGGCTTCGAGGACGGCGGCTTCGCGAAGTTCGTGCAGGCCGAGAACCGCTGGATCAACGCCGGCTATCCCAACCTCGTCGGCAGCTCGCGCGTGACCGACTTCGTCCCGGAGATCGGCAACGGATCGAGCCGCAAGGTGTGGATCGCCACGGGGCGCGGCGCGCGTCGCTTCGATCCGGCGATCGGCCCGAGTTCGCTCGAGCGGTTTGGTCGGTCAAACTCCGCGCTGGTCGATGACATGGTGCTTGATGTCGATCGCGCCCCGGATGGAACAGTCTGGTTCTGGAACCCGCAGGGTCCCGCTGGCCAAGTGGTCGGCCTTCCCGGCAAGGACAGCGCCGACGACGTCGGCACCATGTGGGCGATTCGGACTACGACGCCGGGCGGCTGGAACAGCATGGACTACCGCCTCCCCAACGGAACGTGGGTCGGGTGAAGCGCACCGACGGCACCTCCAGCTTCTCGCGCGGCCTCGCGGACTTCCCCGAGCTCCTGACGATCAGCGACACCTTCTCGGGACTCGCGGCTGACCACAACGGCATCGCGGTACTCACGGTCACGACATCGACGGCAGTTCCGGGTGACCTCAACGACGACGGCTCGGTCAACGCGGCGGATCTCTCGATCCTGCTCGGCACGTGGGGAGCGTGCGGCAGTCCGTGCACTGCCCATCTCGATGGCGACGGAGCGGTCGGCGCGAGTGACTTGGCGGCGCTGCTGGGGGCGTGGTCGTGATGAGCAGGACTCACGCAGCCAATGCAAACGAACTTCAAAGGAAACCAATCATGACTCGACGTGAACGCGGAACAACCTCCACCTTGCGTGCGGTGCGCACCAACCGCGTGACCGCGGCAACCTTGACCATCGGCGGATGCATCGCTCTTCCCTCTGCGGTCTCCGCTTCGCCATCAGACTCCTCGGTAAACGGGTCTTGGCAAGTCACGATCACCGATCTCGGCTTGCTCCCCGGCGGCATCTACTCTTCGGCGTACGCGATCAACGACACTGGAAAGATCACCGGCACCGCCTACGACGCAAGCGGTGCGCTGCAGAACGTCCAGTGGGTGAACGGTCAGATCTCGATCATGCCGGGGTTCGATGCGTCTGGCGCGTCGATACCTGAGGATCTGAATGACGCGGGTGAAGGCGCCGGGCGATTGGTCATCGGCGGATTCCTCTCCTACGGCATCTACTGGGACAGCCAGAACAACGCCTTCGCCTGTGAGGGCCTGCCCAGCGGCGCCTCCAGTCTCACCAAGGCCCACGGAATCAACGCATCGGGGCAGGTCGTGGGTATCGCCAAAGAGGGCGGGCCCAACTTCTTCGGTCACGCGGTCGTGTGGCTCACGAACGCACTTCAGACCGATCTCGGCTTCATGGGCGGCGGCACCTACTCCGAGGCCTACGGCATCAACGACCTCGGCGACGTCGTTGGCGTGGCGGCGATCGCCAATACCAATCAGCATGCCTTCCTCTGGCAGAACGGCCAGTACACCGACCTCAGCACTTGGTCGGGCGGCACCTCGAACTCAAAGGCGTACGCGATCAACAACCAAGGGGTGATCGTCGGCCTGAACAACAACGTCGCCTCGCGCTGGCAGAACGGTTCGGCGTTGCCGCTGCCGATGCCGCCGGGCATCTCGGCCTTCACTCCGGCGATCGACATCAACGACGCGGGCGACATCATCGCGACCGCCACGAAAGTCTTCCCCGTCGAAGTCGGCGTCCTCTGGCGAAACGGCGAACCCATCGCCCTTGGCACGCTGCCGGGCGGGACGATCAGCCGAGCGCGGCGCATCAACGCCGCAGGCGAGATCGTCGGCGAAGCGAATGCAGCGAACGGGAACTTCCACGCCGTGAAGTGGACGGTCACGTCAATCGGTCCGCCATGTTCGGCGGACATCAACGGCAACGGCACCGTCGACGCCGCTGACTTGTCTGTGTTGCTCGGAGGCTGGGGCAGCGCCAACGCCGCCGCCGACGTGAACGATGACGGCACGGTGAACGCAGCCGACCTCAGCATGCTGCTTGGGGCGTGGGGGGTGTGCGGGAGTTGAGGTGCGGAGCGCACCGGCTTCGGAGCAGAGGTTCACTGATCGACGTGGGGCGTAGAACAGATAAACATGCACGACACAGGGAACATACAGGGGGACCATTCAGGACACACACGAATGGCATCCGAATGGCATCCCGTGTCCGTCAGTCGAGGCGATGCATTGACTCGAGTCAGGATCACTGGTTGCAGATTGCACTGCGGTCACGTGGAACGGCGGAGTCGCCGCTTCCCGGTGAGCCCGTCAACAGACCGGCCCGGATCGAAAGCACGTGCGTGCCGATGACCCGGGCCGTCGCTCCGCACCACCGGTGCGTTCGAGGTGTCGTGCGCGTCTCGCGTGTTCGATCAGTTGACGCACTCGTGTTCAATCGTGAACTGGTAATTCCCTTGCGCCGACGCGCTGTAGCCGCTGACACGGAAGTGGTACGTGCGGCCGGGCGTGGCACTGAAGGACAGCTTCGACTTGCGGCTCAGACCATTGATCTGGCACCCGACGCTGCCGGAGTCGTCATTGCACCCGATGAACTCCGCGGTGCAGCCGCCGTCGAAGGTCTCGCGCCACACGCTGATGACGGTGTCGAAATCGGTCGCGGGGTAGCAGGTGCTCACCGTGACGTTCGCCGCGTCGCCTCCGCACGGGCAGTACCACGAGATCCACTCTGCCTTCGAATCGGACTGGCCACATTGGCTCACGGGCGACATGGGATTGTCGACCGTCGTACCGGTGACGGTGATGCTGGTGTCAGGCGTGTTGAAGTAGATGCCGTGGTCGCACGTGTCACCCACGCTCTTGAAGCTCACGCTCAGCGTGCCAGTACCCTCGGCGAAGGCGTGATAGCTGCCCAGGCGGATGTAATACGTCTGCGATCCGGTGACTTGGATAATAAGTCTCGACGCATTGTTTGCACATCCCGGGTAATCGTCGTTGCAGCCGGCGAGCACCGCGACTCCGATGCCGCTGCTCGGGCACATCGCGAGCCCGGGAATCGTCGTCGTGTAGGCCGCGATCACGGTGTCGAACCCGACGCTGCCGCAGGTCGCGAGCGTGAGTTCGCCGTCGCCTTCCGGCGTGTACGCGAACCACACATCGTTCTGGATCGTCACCGCCTGACCGCAGTTGGCCACGCCAAAGTCACTCGTGGTCGCATTGAGCGTGCAGAAGGGATACGCCCCCGGTCCGGCGAGGATGATCGCGTCGCTGCACTCGTCATTCGCCACGGCCAAGCACGGTCCCCACGCGCCCAGCAGCATGCTGAGGTCCGCGGCGCTGACGGTGCCGTCGTTGTCGAGGTCGGCGTCGCCGCCTCCCCCCCACGACCCGAGCAGGACACTCAGATCGCTTGCGGCGATCACACCGTCACCGTCGAGATCGGCGTCACAGCTGCAGCTGCTGCCGGCGATGCCGCCTTCGGGCGCCGGAGCGCCGCGCTTCATCGGATTGACCGAGTCGTTCGCCGGCGGATTGGCGACGACGGCAGTGGCCAGGGAAAGTACAAACAGCGAGATCGTGGTGCGGATCATTGGCGTGTCTCCTTGTAAGTGGGATGCGGTGGAAGAGCGGATGGCGCTCGGCGAAGGCGAGGTGAAGTGCCCACCCCCTGCCACCCACGCAAACGGCGCTCAGAGTCCGCACTGGTTTCCGACTATTTTCTTACGGGCGAACGACCCGCGTGCCCGCCAGGCGGTCGTAAAGCGCCTGCCGGCGGGGGCTGCACAGGATGCTGACCACGTTGCCGCCGACCATCAGCCAGACGGCAGCGAATCCGATCGTGAAGACGGGAGATGACGGGTCGCTCGCAAACGACGGCTGCCAGATGCACACGTGCGACAGCTCCCACGGCAGGAACTTGCGAAGCGTGCGGCCGAGCGCTCGGCCGCGGCTCAGCCGCCGTCCATCGAGATCCGTGACGAGCAGACCCATCCGGCGCTTGCCCCATCTCGCAGGAAGCCGCATGCTTGTCCGCGATACGGTCCGCCAAACAAAAACTGAGCGCCTGAAAAATAGTTCAGCAGCGCGCCCGCGAGCACCAAGGGAATGAGATACGCGGTGATGAGCAGATCATCGAAACCGAAGGCGGCGCAGCGCACCCATAGCCCGGCAGGACGCGGCGCTTCAGTGCTCATCCGTGATCCTGTCGCGAAGTGCTGGCCCTCACCAATGTCGTGCGGTCAGCAAACGCCTGGCTCCTCGGCGCGGTGTATGGCCGAGACGCGTGGGACTCCTGGCTTGAGGAGGTCGCGGAGAGCGAGAACGGATGGATCTCGATCCTCGGCCACCTCGCGCGCCTGGCCGTCTGGACGTCGCGCCGCGTTCTCTGGGTGCTCGCCCATCTCGGCATGGTGGTGACGGCGGCGCTGCTTCGCCAAATGGAGTACGACGCTGACCGGGCCGAGGCCGCCATCGCCGGAAGCGCCGCGTTCGAGTCCGCGATGACGTCATTGCACCGCATCTCGTATGGCGCCGCCCAAGCGAGTCGCCGCATGAGTGAATCGGTGCGCTTGAAGCAGCTCCCGGACGACATTCCGACGCTCATCGACGCCGAGGGGCGACGGCTCGGCGAGAAGGACCTGGCTGCACTCACGAAGCGGGCCCTGAGCTCTGCCTTCATCCCGCCATTCGGCCGGCGCTCAAGCAAGGCGATTCGATCGCCGCGATGGCAGCGCGATTGCCATCGGCGCTCGCCGTACTTGCTGAAGCACATCGCTCGCTCGTTGCGATGCATCTGTCCTACTGCAAGTTCGAGATTCTGCTGCAGCGCGCCGCCAGCAAGATCAACAACGAGCGGTTCACGGAGGCGCTGACCGCAGCAGCCCGCGATCTGCACAAGCAGCTCATACATGTACGCGAGTGCCTGCGCGGTGAGACGTATCCGCTTGACACGTCAGGCGCCGCAACGACACTCGCCGATGTCGTCGTCGGGCTTGTCCCCGGCGCGATGGACTTCGCCGGCCTAATGCTCTGCGGCAACCGAACGCTGGCGCAGGAATCCGAAGTGCGGGCGCGAATCGCCGGTCGCATCGCGCTGGCGGCGGAGGCCGTCGAGCGCGTGGTACTGCCGGCGCGGCGGTGAAGAGCGCGTCTGCTCACCCATTCCAGTTCGCGAGCAGAAATCTGCGGGCGACTGGATCTGCGCGCTACGTCTTCACCATCCCGAGCCGCCCCATCGCTATCGGCAGCAGCACCGCCGCCGGGAGGAACACGCTCACCGCCGGCGGCAGTCCCGGCAGGTCGACCGTCATCGCGACGAGTGACCCAAGCGTGCCCGGCACCGCGAACGCCGCGCACAGGATCGACTGGCGCAGCAGGTTCGCCGGTTCGCGCAGCAGAAAGAACGGAATGGCCGCGATGAGCACGAGAATGTTGACGAGGATGCTGCCGAGGCGGAGATAGGTCAGGCGGCTCAGCATGCCGGGATCAACGCCGCCTTCTTCGCGCATTTCGCGCAGCTGCCGCAGCGACAGCATCTGCGCGTATTGCGCGTACCGCCGGATTGTCAGGGCCCGCGGCGAAAGATCGGTCGAGACAAACGCCGCCGCCGCAGTCGTGCCTTCACTCACCGTGGTGCCGTTGGCATCGAGGGTGCGACCGGTCGATCGCGTTCCCTGGTCCATGTCGTACCGCACCAGATCGGGATTCCATCGCGCGACCTCCGCTTCGACCCGTGCGATCGCCGCGCCGTTGCCGTCGCGCTCAATCAGCAGCACTCCGTGCGCGACACCCTCCATCGGATTGATGGAGCGGATGCGCAGCAGCTGCCCACGCGCATCGCGTGTGAGCGGGACGGGAAACTCGCTCAGGCCGCCTTTCAGCACATCGTCGTGGCCCCGCACCAGAAGCGGTGCGAGGCGCGGCAGCACGAGTTCCTGATTGACGAGTTGCAGCAGATTCAGTCCGGTGGCGACCGCGATGATCACCATCGCAACACGGATGAGGCTCGTGCCCGCCGCCATGATGGCGACGAGTTCACGCGTGCGCAACATCTGCGTCAACGTGAAACCCGCGGCGCCCACCGACACGAGTCCGAGCATGTATGCGAAGAACTGCGCGATGCGCGGTCCCCAATAGTCGAAGATCGCATGACCGAGATGGATCGCGTACGACACAAAGGGCACCGCGTCCTTCTCGACTGCCAGCGCCTTCGCGGCGGCATCGCGGGCGGCGTCGCTGAAGTTGTCCAGTTGCAGAATGACGTCAATTGAAACGGCAAAGAGATAGAGAATCGCGAACAGCAGTACGAAGTTCGTGAGATACCGGATGGCGATGTGGCGATCGAGCAGGAGCATGACGTCAGTGCTTTCGGATGCGCCAGGCGCCGTAGATGCAGACGGCAATCAGCACGAAGTTGCCGCTGAACGCCACGAACAATGCGCCCATCGAGAGTCCGCGGCTCTTCAGCATCTGCTCGCCGCCGGAGATGAGCAGAATGTCGATGATCGCGGGAAGGAAAGCGACCGTGTAGACAAAGAGCGGCAGCCGCTGCCGCAGAAGTATCGCGAGGATGGAACCGGTCATCAGCATAAGAATCGCAGTCGCCGCCTGCGAAATGCGCTGCACAAACCGGGCCATGATCTCATCGCTCAACTTGTCCATCTGTAACACGAGCTGGCTCACGCGCGCAGCGAGGAGGTCCCGCAGCGCCTCATGCGGACCGATCGACAGGCTCACCGACCGCTGGGTCGCAAGATCGGCCAGCTCGAGCGGAGCCATGGCGCTGCGGTCGGGAATCGCGCATCGCTGCAGCTCCAGCTCGCCGAGACGCACCGACCGCTGCACGCCTCCGCTTCGGGTGCGCGTGTCACGCACGGTCGCGCTCTCGGCTTCGATCTGGAAACGGATCAGACCTTCGGGGAGGGAGGAACCCGCGCTCAGCGTGATCCTTGGCGCGGTGATCTCGCGCATCTGCTCGCGCTGACTGCCGACGAGCTGGTACTGCCGGATGATGACGGGATCCGAGAGTTCGCCCGCGGGTCCGGCCACAGCGGACGAGAGGAGCGTCGTGCCGACCAGCTTTCGCGCGACAATGTCGAACTCGTAGCGAGCCGCTTCGCCAGTTCCGCGGAGCGTGAGGATCTCGCCCGCACTCACGCTGTCGGCGATGCATTGCCATGCCTCCACGGATGCGAGCGCCTGCACCAGATTGGTGCGGAGCTCGCGAATCGCTTCCGAGCGCGTCAGATCATGGCGCAGGCGCCAGAGCTCCGCGAACGTGAGTCCCTTCGGGCCGAGGACGACGCTGCGTTCAAAGTCGAACGCTTCGGGCCGCACGGTCGTGGCCTGCACGAGACTGTTGTCGCCACGCTTGAAAACCGTCGCTCCGGAGAGCAGCGTCTTCAGGTACGAGTTGCCGTTGACGCGATGGTTGTCGATCATCGCGCGTTCAGCCGTAAACTCGGTAATCGGATTGCCGAGCACGTCCACCTCGACGACGACGACGCCGAACAGGAGCAGCCGCTGCGCCGCGCCGGAGTTCGCGGGCGCTTCCGTCAGTATCGCCTCATCCGCGTAGATCTCCATCGCCGCCTCGTCGGGAACGTATGCCTCCCCGCGGTTCACTTGCGCCGCAAGCAGTCGCGTGACATCGCGTGAGGCGACCCGCTTCATCGCCTGCCAGAACGTGGGCACGCCGACATCCACCAGCACCACCATCACGATCGTGAGCACGACGCCGAGCCCGACGGCGGGCAGCAGGATGCGCCGATACGGAATGCCGCTTGCGGCCATCGCGACGATCTCGTTGTCGACCGTCAGCCGGTGATACACGATCGTTCCCGCGAATGCTGCCGAGAACGGCAGCGCGAACTGCATCATCGGAATGGTCGCGTACGCGATGTACTTCAGAAGATCGGCCGGGCCGAGGAGATTCTCCGCGAGCGGCTTGATGGCGGCGCCGAACGCGATCACCGTGACGAGCACCGTCGTCGTGACGATGAGCACCTTGAGCAGCTCGAGGAGAATGTGGCGATAAAGAATTCCGGGCATTGTGATTATCGCAGCCCGTATTCCTTCAGCTTGCGATAGAGCGTGCGCTCGCCGATACCCAGCAGGCTCGCCGCCTGTTCGCGATTCCCGCCCGTCATCGCGAGCGTCTGCCGGATCGCTTCCTTCTCCAGCTTGTCGAGACCAACTCCTGCAAGGCTGCCGATGTTCGGCGTCTCGTCGAGGTCCGACGTCCGGATCTCCTCGGGTACATCGCGCACGTCGATTTCCGGTCCGGTCGCGACGATCGTCATGCGGTGCACGACGTTCAGGAGCTCACGGACGTTGCCCGGCCACGGGTACGACACGAGGCGCAGCATTGCAGGCTGCGACACGGCGGGACGGTCGCGCCCGAGCTCCGCCGCGTAGCGACCGATTGCGTGATTGACGAGCAGCGGAATGTCGTCGCGCCGTTCGCGCAGCGCGGGGACATGCACCTCGGCGCCGCGGACACGAAAGAAGAGATCTTCGCGAAACGTACCCGCCGCGACCATGCTCTTCAGGTCGCGGTTGGTCGCGCTGACGAATCGCACATCGACCTTGCGGCTCTCGTTGGCGCCAAGGCGGACGACATCGCCTGTCTCGAGAACGCGCAGCAGTTTCGGCTGCATCGACAGCGGCATGTCGCCGATCTCGTCGAGAAAAATCGTGCCTTTATCGGCGTATTCAAAGACGCCCTCACGATCGCGGTCGGCGCCGGTATACGCGCCGCGCACGTGGCCGAAGAGCTGATCTTCCAGCAGCGACTCGCTCTGGCCCGCCGCGTTGAACGTCATGTAGCGGCGATTGGCCCGTTTCGAGAGCTTGTGGATCGCCGCGGCGATGAGTTCCTTGCCGGTGCCGCTTTCGCCGGTGACCAGTACCGGGATCGTGCTCGGCGCGACTTGGCGGATCGTCCCAATGACATGCCGCATGCCCTGCGAATCGCCGATGATTCCTTCAAATCCGTAGGCTGCATCGAGCTGGCCGCGGAGCGACTGGTTCTGCGACCGAAGCCGTACCGTTTCCGCGGCACGGTGCACGAGATTGCGAAACACGACGAGATCGAGCGGTTTCTCGATGAAGTCGTAGGCACCGCCCTGCAGCGCCGCCTTCGCGGTCGGAATGTCGCCATGCGCCGTGACCATGATGGTCTCGGCATCGGTCTGCATTTCCTTCGCGATTCGCAGGACGTCGAGACCTGCGGTCTCGTGCTCCATGACGAGGTCCGTCACGATCACATCAAATACGCCGTGACGGAGTTCGTCGCGCGCCGCGGCCAGACTGTGCACGATCGTGCACACGTGGCCGGGCTTGCGCAGCGCATCGGCCATGACCTCCGCATGCTCCTGCTCGTCGTCAATGATCAGAACCTGCGCACGGGCGGGTCCGCTTGCGTGCGTGCTCGATTGAGAATCAGCCATAGATCAAAATAGTACGAGAGACGATGCACTCGTGCGGACACGTCTGCTGCGACATCAGCGCTTCTTCGGTGCCCCCAGATCGTCCGGATCGCGACCGATCGGGACACCGATTCGACCGGGTTCGCTGATGCCGCCGCCGCCGGTTCCAAGGCCTGTCGCGGATTCCGCAGGCGTGAGCTGTACATCGGACGTTCCGTCACCGTCGAGATCAACCACGCGCTCGCCCGTTGATGACGCGAGCGCCTCGCGTTCAACAAAGTCGAGCACGCCGAATCCTCCAAACTCGCTCACGAACGCCGCCGCGCCGCCGACTCGCTGTGGATAGAAATACTTGACGGGGCCTTCCACCCGCACCGATCCGTCCGGAACAATCCGGCCGCCTTCGCCGCGCAGCACATCGATGCCGTCCTCGTGCCAGATCCACAGCCGGCCGTCGAGCGACTCGACACCGAAGATCTCGCCGCCGTCGCGCGCCCGCCAGACGACTTCGCCGTTGGCCGCCGCGCTCATCGATGACCGAGCGTCATTGGCCGCTGGAGCGCCGGACCTGACGGGTCCGCCGCCGGTTGGACGAACGACGACCGAGTGACCGTCCGTCCCGACGGTTGCCCGACCCCATGAACCGGCGGCGCTGGCCTTGCGACCGTCGAGCTGCGGCACCGGCTGATTCACCAGCGCGACCTCGCCGCCGATGGTGTAGAGCCACGAGCCTTCGCGGCCGCCAGCCAGGATGCGGCGCCGGTCCGTGGATGCGTACGTCAGCCGGCTGGGCTCGCGACTTGCCGTGAAGAACGTGTCGGCGTCACCCCGTCCATCGCGCATCCAGCGGTAAAAAGATCGTCCAAAGCTGCCGACGACCGCATAGTAGTTGTCGTTGATCGCGTCGATGTCGCGTGCGCCCTTGACCGCGATGAAGACCGGATCGCCGAGTTTGAGTCCCTCGGCAGTGGAGCGAACGGGGAACGCTGTCAATTCATCGTCGCTGATCGCGATCAACACCCCGTTGAGCATCTTGACGCGGCGGACGGTCCCCGCCACCGCGCGGGCGTCGATCTCGCGCACATCGGGTCCCATGATGCCGACCTGCGCCCCTTGCGTTCCCTGCAGCGCGAATACGAAGCCCTGTTCCAGCCCGATTCGCTCCAGCTCGCGCGGCGGAATCGCCTCGAGCGTGCTCGCGGCACCCACAAACCGCCCATCGTCGATCGTGTAAACGCGACGCCCGACCGGGGCGACCAGTCCCTCGTTGCACGCGACGACGCCGCCCACGCTGCCGCGCGGCAGTCCGTCGGCAGCGGCGAGCTCCGCCAGCCGCGCCTTGGGCAGCGCGTACGACGCTTGGGCCTTCGCGAATGCCTTGGCGTCCTCTGCGCTGGCGCTCGCGGGCAGCACCATCGGCGGCGCGACGTCGGACCACGCCACGACTCCGCCGTCGCCGCTGATCCAGATCTCGTTGTTGACGACACTCACGTGCCGCGGCGCGAAGCCGATCTCGTTCGAGCGCCGCGTGGATTCGACCACCGGCATCACGGGGTCGGCAAGCGAGACGATCATGACAGCGGTGCCGTCGAGCAGCGCGACGAGGCGCTCGGCGCCTTCGGTCGACGCCATCGGAACGAGCTCGGTAATCGGTCCGCTCGTCCCGTAGGGCATGAGATCGAGACTTTGCAACACCACGCCCGAATCGGCGGAGATCACGAGCATGGACGCGCCGAACGTCGCAAACCAAATGCTGCCGCGAACGAGGCTGCGATGATGGGTCCCGCCGACGTGATGGACGATGAGGAGCACCGGCGGAGGCTTCGGAGCGTTGCGTTCCGCAGCCTGCTTCTCGGCATAGGACTTCTCCGTTTCACAAGCGGTGCTGCCCAGCGCGGCGAGCCCCAGCACGGCGATCAGCAGGCACCGGGCCAGCACGGGGACCAGCACGGGGACCAGCGAGCGGGCCAGCGACATGACACACATTGGACGCATTGAACACTGCGCTGCCGCCATACGGAAAATCCTCGAGAACGGGAGAAGGTCCGCGGACGATACCAGCGCACGCCCCGTTCTCGTGCGGATTTCATCCGCGCCGGTCGCGACCACCATCGCCTGTACGATGACGCCCTCATGCACGCGTCAGACTCACCCGAACGCGCTCACGGCGACAGTCCGGTCGACAGTCCGGGGACCACGCCGGGCAACACGCCGCCCTCCGCGCCGCGCGGCGCAGCGAAGGACCGTCTCGCAACACTGCACGCGCTCGTCGAAGTGGACCCGCGCGACACGTTCTGCCTGTACGGACTTGCCCAGGAGTACGCCCGGCGCGGCGATGTCGACGAGGCGCTGCGCTGGTATGACCGCTGCATCGCCACGGACGAGAACTATTGTTATGCCTACTTTCATAAAGCCCGAGCGCTGGAAGAGGCCGGCCGCAACGACGAGGCGATCGGGGCGCTTCGTATCGGTCTTGTTCGCGCGAACGCAAGTGGCGATCGACATGCCGCATCCGAAATCGCCGGATATCTCGACCAATTGACCTGACCGAACCCGCACAGAACCATGAAGTGAGTCCGCAATGGCCACCCGCTCGTCTCCCAGCTCCACGATCGACTCGATTGCTCCACTGCGCCGCGACCCGAGTCTGGTTGCGATCGTCGTCGGCGGCACGAAGTTCGGCACGGCGCTGCGCTCCGAGGTGGAAGGACTTGGCTTGCGGGAAGGCGGCACTCTCTCGCAGGCGAAGCGGAAGATTCTGCTCCGCGCGATCGACACCGCGCGGGCTCGCACGGTGGCACTGAAGTCACTCGCCCGCAGTGATCACAGCCGCACGATGCTCGAACGGATCCTCGTCGATCGGCACGAGTGCGACGCTCGGATCGCGGCCGCAACGCTCGATGAGCTCACAAGCGACGGCTGGCTCGACGATCAACGCTACGCGACAGAGCGGGCACGCACGCTCGCTGACGAACGCGCATGTTCAAGCGCGTTCATTGTGGAATCGCTCGTCAACGACGGCGTTGACGAGCGCGTTGCCGAGCGGACAGCCCACGCTGCAGCGCCGCCGGCGCAGGACGAGCAGCGCGCCCTCGCCGCGGCGCGCGCTGCACTGCGCGGCGAGCGGGTAACCCGCGCCTCGGCACCGAAACTCGCCCGCCGCATCGCCGGAGTTCTGGCCCGGCGCGGCTTCGATGCCGATACCATCACCGCATCCTTGGAACAGCTGGGCCTGCAGCCGACCCAATAGCGCTTCATACTTCATACTTCCTCCTTCATACTTCTTCCTTCTTCCATGCCCACACCGACCCAGCTCCGCCGCCGACCCCAGCAGCTGCGCGTGCTGCTCGCAGCTCTCGTGCCGCTCCTTGCGGTCGGCTGCACCGGTCATCTGAATCAATCCGACACGCTGCTCGTGCGCGGCGACCCGAACCCCCTGCCCGACCTCGCCGGTCCGTTGGCAGGCGATCCGGTGATGCAGCACGAGGCTGATGCGCCGAGCCTGACGAATGGCGCCGATCGGTCGCACTGGGCGCGGACAACGCTCGTGACGGAACGGCGGCAGGTCGAAGTGCAGCCGTGGGGCGTGACCCGCGTGCAGTACGACCGCACGACCGCGCGCGAGCGCGGCGACTATCCGACGACTGCGACGGTGCTGGAAGGTCCAGGCGACGGCGGCAAGGCGGCGCTCGAGGGTGTGGCTGCGCCGTTCCGCGCGGCGACTGATCTCCTGCTGGCCCCGATCCGCATGTTCATCGACCCGCCTTGGAAAACGCTGCGCGTGCCGGCAGATCCGCCGTCGCTGAATCCCGTCACGAACGCCCCGGCTAGCGCAAGCGCCCCGGCTAGCGCAAGCGCCCCGGCTATCGCAAGCGCCCCGAATGGCGCGCCGGCACCCATCGCCAAGTGATGACCGACCAGAACCACGACACGAGTTCAGTTCGAGGGCCGACGCCGCCCCCGCAGCTCGACGCGGAAGGGCTTCCGCCGGGCTACCTCTTCCGGGCGGACTGGGAAGTGACCCCGCGCGTCGTCGCTCGACAATTGCTGAGCGACGCGCCGCCGCTCATTCTCGACTGCCGCACCGAGCAGGAGCGGGCCATCTGCGCTATGCCCGGGTCGATGTTCGTCCCCTTGCACGAACTCGAGCTGAAGATCGACGACGTACGCGACCGTCTTGACGATGAGGGCAAGTGCGCCGTCGTCGTGCACTGCCATCACGGCGCCCGCAGCCTGCGCGCGACCGCCGTCCTCCGCGCCGCCGGCATCCCGACGCAATCCATGGCGGGCGGAATCCACCTCTGGGCCGTCGACATCGACCGGACGCTGCCCCAATATTGACGCATCCGTGCTCCGCTACCGCCTCATCACTGGACCGCTCCTGATCCTCGTGATCGTGCTCGTCGTTTGGCTCGACAGTGTGATGGAACGCGTCCAGCTGACGAGGCCGTGGGGGCTCGATGCCGCGGATGCTGCCGGCTTGGGTGACGGAACCGTGCCCAAGGGGCTCGTCATCTTTTGCCTCGCGCTGCTGGTGGTGCCTGTGATGGCGCATGAGACGTCGCGAATGCTTGGCTCGGTCGGCGTCGCGTCGAGCCGTCGGCTGGCGATGGTCGCCGCGACGGTGACCTACATCGTGACCGCGCTGCTCCCGTACTTTCATTCGGCGAAAGTGGCCACCGCAGTCGCCTGCACGCTCGCGCTTTTTCTCGTGGTGGCCGGATTGCTGCGGTTTTCCCGCGGACACAACGTGCACGGCGTGATGGCCGCGATCGGAGGGCTCCTGCTCGTAGCGGTGTACGCGGGCGTGCTGATCACGTTCTGGCTGCTCATCCGGCACGATCACTCGCCGTGGATCCTCGTCGGAGCGATCTTGACCACCAAGAGCTGCGACATCGGCGCGTACTTCACAGGTCGCGCGATCGGCCGGCACAAGCTCATTGAATGGCTGTCGCCGAAGAAGACGTGGGAAGGCCTCGCCGGTGGTGTCGTCACAGCCGCGCTGGTGGGAACCGCCCTCGCGCTGCTGTCGGCACGGCTCGAACACCCGGTCGATCACCTCCCCTGGTGGGTCGGTGCGCTGGGCGGCGTCCTCGTGGGAATTGTCGGCCAGTTTGGCGATCTCGCGGAGAGCATGTTCAAACGCGACGCGGGGATGAAGGACTCGGGGACGATTCTGCCCGGGATGGGCGGAGTCCTCGACGTCCTGGATTCACCGCTCATGACGGGCCCCGTCGTCTACTGGCTGCTGGCCTGCACCGCCGCAGCCTCCTGATCGCGCCGGGTACGACGCGTCCGCGCTACCGGCTCTCATCGAGAGTGCAAGTGTTTTCGTCCCGATTCCGGTACTATTCAGCAGCGGCATCGATGGGCTGACGAGTCAACGCCCTTCGGCATCGGCCTCGCGGAGCTTCATATGAGCTTGATGGAACACCTGCTGATCCTGTATCGCGTCGATAGCCAAGTGCGGGCGCTGCGAACTCGGGTGGATGCGGGTGAGCGTGATGTAGGGGCTCAACAGAAGCTGATGAGCGGGCTAGAACGCCAGGCGCAGGAACTGAGCAGCCAGTCGCGCCAACTGCAGGCGACTATCAAGAATCTCGAGGGCGAAGCGAACGGCTTCACACAGCGCGTCGAGAAACTCCGCAACGATCTGAACACGTCACAGAACGACAAGCAGTACAAGGCGATCCTCGCCGAAGTGAAGACGCTCGAGACGCGCAAGAAAGAAGCCGAAGACCGCGCCATGGCGGATATGGAGCGCCTTGAGAGCATCAAGAAGCAGCTCACCGCGCTCTCGGGTTCGGTCGCCGAACGCAAGAAAATATTTGACGTCGTGACTGGCCAGCTGCAGGAGCGGAAGTCGGAATGTCAGGCGCGGCTCGATGAACTGGAACGGGAGCGTGAGAAGGCCGGCTCTGCTGTGCCGGCACGCGAGCGCAAGATCTTTGAGAAGGTCGCGAATGACTGCGACGGTGAGGTGATGGCGGAGATCGAAGAGATCGACCGTCGTCACAAGGAATACGCGTGCGGCACCTGCCGCATCGAAATCCCGTTCGCATCCGTCGCCATGCTCATGAGCAATCCGAACGTCCTCGTCCAGTGCACGGCGTGCACGCGGATTCTGTACCTCGCGGACGCGACGAAGGAAGTGCTGCGAAAGTAGGGCCGCTCTCAGCGATCGCGCCTCGCCTTTTCCCACAGCGACTCCAACAGCTCGCGTGAACCATGCTGATCGCACCACTGACGCAGGTATGGCCAGTCCAGTCCGTCACCTGACACAAGCAAGACGTACCGCACGTCTTCGATGTCCTTCTGACGTCGACCGCGCGCCGCCCATCGCAGCTTCTGCACGATGACGTCTTCGGCCGTCGGGATCCAGGTGGAGAGAGACTCATACCGAATCGCCGTGCGCCGCGAGAACCGAGCGATGTCGTGAGGATCGGTCGTCAGCGCGAACAACTCCACCTCAAAGCCGCCGCTCGCCGCGCGTAATCTCCAACGCATCGTTGCCGTAACGGTCTCGAAGCTCGTCTGTGGATCGAGCTTGAGAACCGGCCCGACACGACTGCCGATCGCATCGATCGCCTTGTCGCCAATCGCGACGACGAAGTCTGCGTCGCGCGTCGACCGCGGGCGTCCGTAGGAATTGCTCGCGAGCGAACCGGTGAGCATGTGCGGGATCTCCAGCTCGTTGAGAGCTCGAATCGTCGCGCGGATGCAGTCACGAGGATCAGTCATGTCCCTTGTCAATCAGACTCGTCGAGAGTCGAAGCCCACGTCAGACGTTCAATGAGCTTCGCTCCAATGTCCTCTTCGCCAAGTTCGGGGAACTGAGCACGCAACGTAGCCTCCAGGACCGTGACAGCCTCGCGATAAAGCTGCGGACCGAGTGCGAGCCGTTCCTCCGGCGTGAGCAAACGATCAGCCTCAATCGCTTCACGATCGAAGTCGTCGGCGTCCATGAAATTGAAGTTTGCATGACTCGGATCGGGCGTCATGTCGCCAGCATACGCTCGAATCCAGCCACCTCAGCCCATCAGCTCCACGCCCCGAGAAGCACCGCAAGGTCCGCCGCATCGACCGCACCGTTTCCGTCGAGATCGGCCGGACTTCCCTTCGTGCTGCCCCAGGCACCCAGCAGGATCGCGAGATCCGTCGCATTCACGAGCCCGTCGCCGTCGAGATCGCCCACGATCGTTTCGCGCTCCGGCGGTCCCAGTGAACCGTCGGGATTCATGGCCTGTCCGTAGAGATTCTGGTCGCCGTCGCGGCTGTCTTGCCAAATCGCGACGAATGAGGCGCCCCACGGACCTGCGTTGAAGATGGTTTCAACACGGCTGTGACCGCTTGCTGTGGAGGACAACGCGAGTGGCGAGTTCAGCAGCAGCGCGCCGCTGTCATCAAGCTGCGCGGCGAACAGCGTTCCGTTGTTGAACGCGAGGTCGCGCACATACGCGAATGTCGCGTGGCCGTCGAACACTTCCCCTTCGATATCGTGCGTGCCGAAGTTGGCGACGACCGGTTCGATGACCGTGCCGTCATCACCCCACAGCCGCGCGCCGCCCGCGTCAAATGCCTGCGCGGTGACGCCGTACTGCGATGTGTTTGCGATGCGCTCTTCCCACGCCACATACGTGCGCTGCGTGACGGGATCGAATGCGAATCCCGGGCCGGTGCGCTCGCGACCTGCACTGGTGACCGTGACCGCGATGCCATTCGCTCCCCACGCAGGTGAACCGTCGGCGGTGACGCGCTGTGCCCAGCTCTGCAGCGGTCCCGTGGTGTAGAACGCGAAGACCGCGCCGCCCGCACCGTCACTCAGAAAGTTCGGAAAGTTGCCAAACTGCAGCGATCCCGCCGTGAACACCTTGACGTGCGCCCGCGGCCAGAGCGACGCGCCCGAGGCGTCAAGCTTCTGCGCCCACAGCGTCTTCGCGCCGGCAAAGCCGGTCTGCCGCACCATCGAGAGAATCACGCTCGTTCCGTCGCCTGACTGCGCATCCGCCACCCACAGCTGCGCCGCCGGCGCGCTCAGCGTCACGGGGACAGGCCACGCGAACGTTCCGTCCGGCTCGAGACGCCGCGCTTCCGTCACGCTGTCACGAACCCATGCGGCAACCGGACGGCCGTCGCCGGACAGGGCGACCGCGGGCTGTCCGACGGAGCCGCCGTTGGACACCTGCTTGCCGGTGCTGCCCCAGACCTGCACGCCGTCCTGATCGACGCGCGTCACCGTGACGACGGTGCCGCCGAAACGTGTATCGAGAAACGCGAGGTAGACGCCACCCGCGCCGTCAGCGCACAGTCCGTAGTCCTGCGTCGAGGAATTCGCGAGGTCCGCGATAAGAATCCCGTTCGTCGCCCACAGCGCCACGCCGTCGCGCGTGATCCGCTGCAGGTACACGTCGTACCCGCCATCGCGATTGTCAAACCACGACACGTACGTTCCGCCGTCTGGTGCCGGCGCGACCTTCGGCTGCACGGTGTCGCCGACGGCGTCGCACACCGGCGTGTTGAGCGCCGCGTCAGCGATCCATTGTCCCGGCGCGGCAGTGACAAGTGCGAGCAGGAGAACACATCCCGTGGTCCAGACAGAGAGTCGATGCATGACCGCAGTGTGCGCGCTGGTCGTGCGCGATCAATCGCAGACAGCACATTTGCGCGAATTCTCGGCCCTTCATGCCAGCTCGCGCGAACGCCGCTGCGCGCGTGACGTGTTCAAGCGAGTACGATCGTCGGCTTCGTGCGGTGCATTCCCGATCAACTGCTCACACTCGTTCCGCTGCGCCCGCCCGCCGAAGGGTGGTTCACGCTCGATCGCAGCATCGGGCAGTTCAGCGAGCCGATCCGCTTCGTGCCGGTGCTGCTCGCGCTGCTGCTGGCCGTCGCCTGCGCCTGGCTCATCGCGCGTCATCCGAGCCGACCCACGCGTGCCGATGTCATCCGAGACAGTGCCGACCGGAAGGTGCTGCTGCTGCTCGGCATCGCCGGCGCGATGATCGCACTGCTGGTCACAATTCATCCGCTGCTCGCGTTCGCGCTCATCGGCGCAGGGCTCGCGATGCGCCTCGCCGGCGCGACGATCCATCCGAAGCTCGCGGTCCAGGCGATTATCGTCGTCCTGATCGGCATCTGCTGCGGACTCGGACAATGGGCGCTCGCTCTCCTCTTCACACTGTTCGTGTGGTTCGCGCTCTTCTGGCTCGATGCGCACAGCGGCTGCCGTATCAGGATTCATCTGAGCGGGCGCGCCGATCTGCGCACGTCGATCGCCGAACTGCGCACACATCTCGTCGCGCGTCAGTGCCGTGTGACATCGATCGCGTTCTCCGAACTGCGCCGGCGCGTGGTCATCGATGCCATGGTGCCGTCCAACAATCATCTTGAAGCACTGCAGGCCGAACTGCACGCGAAGCTGCCGACAGACGTCTCGTCCGATGTGTCGGTCCGCCCGCGGTAAGCGGCGCACTCACGCGTAGCCGAGCCGTTCAAGATCCTGTTCGTCGAGTCCGAAGTGGTGGCCGAGTTCATGCAGCAGCGTGATGCGGATCTCCTGACGAATGCGCGCCTCGCCGCCGTACGGCCCCTCTTCATCTTCGCCTTCGTCCCAGCCGCCGGCATGATCGATGATGCCTTCTCGGAACAGATGAATGACATCGGGCAACTGACCCGAGTCGTTCACTGAGCGCTCGGTGAGCGGAATGCCGCTGTGCAGTCCGCACAGCGCCTCCTCGTCGCGATCAAGACCAAGCTCAAGCGCCAGCTTTGCTGACGGCGCGTCATCGAGCACCACCGGCGCTTCCTCGAGGAGCGCGTGCACTGCCGCCGGCATCGATTCGAGGACATCCTCGAACAGTGCGTCAAACCGTTCACGCTCTTTCCGGCCAAGCATGGGTGACGGCGCTACGCGCGCACTGCTCCGATCAGTTCGCGGATGGAGGAGCACCCCTGCCGTTCCACCCAGCGGTCGAGCCCCTTGATCACGGCGATCGGCGTGCGGGGATCAACGAAGAGTCCGGTGCCGATACCGACGCACGTTGCGCCAGCCAGCACAAATTCCGCTGCGTCCTGCCACACGTCGACACCGCCCAGTCCGACGATCGGGATCTTCGCGTCGCGCGCCACGTGATGATAGACGTCGTGCACCATGCGCACGGCGAGCGGATGGATCGCAGGTCCGCTCATGCCGCCGGCGCCGCGCGAGAGTCGGGTCGTTCGCGACTCGACATCGATCGCCATGGCGCTCACGGTGTTGATGAGGGTGAGTCCGTCGGCGCCGCCATCGATCGCGGCGCGGGCCATCGCGACGATGTCGCCGACGTTCGGTGAGAGTTTGACGAGCATCTTCGTGCGGCCGAGTGCTGGACGCACGGTGCGCAGCAATGCGAGCAGACTCGGCGGGTGCTCGCCGAACTGCAGTCCGTCCGCGGTGTTCGGACACGACACGTTGAGTTCGACGATGGGAATGAGCGGCTCGCGATCGAATGCCGCTGCAAGCGCCAGGTAGTCGTCGATCGAATGACCCGCCATCGAACCGATGAGCGTGCAGCCGAGCGACGCGGCACCGGGCAGCTTTTCCGCGAGAAAACGCTCGAGCCCGATGTTGGCGAGACCGATCGCGTTGAGCATGCCGCCGGGAACGCCCCACATGCGCCACGGGGCATTCCCTTCGCGCGGCTCGCGCGTGATGGATTTGGTTGTGATGGCGCCGAGCGCCGCAGGGTCGAGCGCATCGGCCAGTTCGCGCACGTATCCGCAGGTTCCCGCAGCCGCGATGACCGGGTTTGCAAGTCGGACGCCGCAGAGCTCTGTAGCAAGGCCCGGGGTAGCAAGGCCCGGGGTAGCAAGGCCCGGGGTAGCAAGGCGCGGAAATATCGCCGGTGGGAGCGTCATGTCGGGCCGGAAGGATAGCAGGCGGCGGGCGCGCATCGCCCCTCGCTGCTCGACGCATCGAGCCGTGCGCACTACGCTGTCCGCATGACTTCGCTTGACGCGCTTACGGCCCGCATCGCCCAGTTCGAGAAGATGGCGTCGGCGGATCCCGACAACGACATGGCTCATTTCAGTCTCGGCAATGCCTATCTACAGGCGGGCCGGGCGGGTGAGGCGTCGCTCGCGATGGAACGCTGCGTGGCGCTCAATCCCGACATGAGCAAGGCGTTCCAGCTGGGCGGCAAGGCGATGATCGACGCGGGGTGGACCGACAAGGCGGTGCAGTTCCTGGAGAAGGGATACACCGTTGCCGCAGCCAAGGGCGACCGCATGCCGCAGACCGCGATGGCGGAACTGCTGCGCAGCGTGGGGCGTGAGCCGCCGCAGCTCAGCAAGGAAGTCGATCAAGCCGCCGAACGGCTGCGCGCCAGCGGCACGTTCGTGTGCCGGCGCACGGGAAAGCCTGGCACGAAACTGGAGAAGCCACCGTTTCGCGGTCCCGTCGGCGCATGGATCGCGGCGAACATCTCGGCGGAAACGTGGAACGACTGGATCGGCCAGGGGACCAAGGTCATCAACGAGATGCGGCTCGACTTCTCACGAGAGCGCGATCAGGACGTGTACGACGCGCAAATGCGCGAGTTTCTCGGGATCGATGCCGAAGTCATGAGCGAGATTGAGGAAAGTAAGAAGTGAAAAGGAAGAAGGCAGAAGGACGACTTTTACATCCTTCACCCTTCTTCCTTCATCCTTCATCCTTCATCCTTTCCCCCGGGGCCACCATCACCGCGAATCCCATCGCTGAGCCTTCCGTTCCGTCGCTGCGGCGCGTGCGGTCGGCGCAGAATGCCTCGAACCACGGCCGGATCCGCGCTCTGATCACCGCGCTCGCATCGGTGCCATCGTGTTCGTGCGCCGTCGCGAATCGCTCGAGGTTCGCGGCGTAGGTTTCTTCATACCGGTCGAAGTCGGCCTGCGTCGCAGTCACCGTCCGCTCGATGACGAGTCCGGCGGATTCGATCGACGCAGTGAGTTCGCCGAGCGGGCGCAGCTCCTCCCGCTCGATTCCGGTGGCCGCAAGGTAGGCAGCGGTCGGTTCGCGCCGCCAGTAGCCCTCGCCGAGGACGAGACGTCCGCCGCGTTCAGTGTGCGCAGAGTCGCGCGGGCGCACGAACGGCGCGAGTTTGGCGATTGTTTCGGCGAGCGAGGTGAGCGCGTGCGACGCGCCGAGGCATGCGACGACATCGAAGGTCTGCTGACCGCATATCGCGAGCTGTTCACGCGCGTCGCCGCGCAGAAGCGTGACCCGGTCGTTCAGTCCATCACGCGCGATGGCGCTGCGCGCCGCTGCGATCACCCACGGCGAGCGGTCGATGCCGATGCCGGCGGTTCGATGCCGCCGCGCGATCTCGCGCAGGAGCGCGGCCTTGCCGCAACCGATGTCGAGCGCCGTCGCCGGAGCGCCGAGCGCGCCCAGCACCTGCGCGATCGCCGCCGGGCCGATCGGGTTCATCCAGTCGAGCGTGCAATGACCAATGAAGGAGGTCTCGTCGCGATCCACTTCGTGACTGTACTGCGAGGTGCCGCCGAAATCGTCCGCACGTTCCATCGCACAATCTCGCGCACAATCTCACGGAAAAAGTGCGGCACTTTTCGGAACCCCTGTTTTCGCGCGGTAGTTTCGCGTCGGCTCGATCACAACCGGTCTTGAAGGCGCGGGGCAATCAAAGGGGGGATATCGCCATGGAAGCGAGAGATGTCGCGACAGGACTCGTCGAAGGAAGAAACGGATACAGGCTCGCTGGTTCGCCGGCGGAAGACGAGGGCGCGCATGACGGCACACACGACGGCAGCGACTCGACGCGGCTCCGCGGCCGACGATGGCGACCCACGCAGCCGGACGACTGGTCGCCGCGCCGCCCGGACGAACCGCCGCGCCGGCTGCGGTCACCGCATGTTCCACCCGCGTTGCGCCGGGCCGCGGACATCATCGATGAGCTCATGGAGCTCGGGCCGACTGTCGAAGATCCGATGCCGCTCGTGCTGCAGGTGACGTGCGCGGCGGTGCGGATGGCCATCGAACTTGCACGGCCGTCGGACGACGGAGGCGAATCCCCATTGGCGAGGCCGATCGATCACCGGTCGTGGGCCGCGGCGCTGTACGCAGTGCTTGATGCACCGCAGGCGCGGTGGACCCTGCTGCACGACGTGCCCGTGCCGCGTGGGCAACCCGTCGCCGTCCCCGCGTGGGAGCAGTGGTCTGCGCTCAGCGATCGTCGCGCCGCATGGTCGTTCGGCGTGGGCCTCCCGCGCGTTGCTGAACGCTCGGAGCGCCTCCGCCACTGGTTCGCCATCGATCCGGATGACTGCGTCTGGATCGCACCGGCGACGCGAAGCCTTCTGCCCGAAATGGTGAGCGCGTCGATCGAGCGGGCCCAGTCACTGGAGGTGGCCTCATGAATCAGTTGCAGGACAGTCCGGGCCGATTGCGGAGCTGCGCGAATCTCCAGCCTGACTTCGGACGAGGCATCGACCTCGATGACGATGAGGAGGAAGACGATGAGATAGATCGGCTGCCCGCCGTGCGAGTGCCGACGGACGGCCGCGCCCGGCGTCGAGGAGAGGAAGCCCGCGCGCCTCCGGCACCCGACCGGACGACTCCTCTGGCGTTGTCGCCGTGGCCGCGGCCCCTCGCTCCACTCCGTTCACGCCGTGCGCCGCTGATACACCCACCACTCGAGCAGCAACAGCGCGATCGCCACGGCGAGCAGGATCGGCCACACGGCGGAGCGCGTGTTCGCTCCGACGCTGGTGCCTTCCACGCCGCCGCTCGCAAGCGCCAGCGTCACAGCAGGCGTGATCAAACCCTCGCGGGCGTTCAGCAGATTTGCGGCGAACCGTCGTTCCTGCCGTTCGGCGTGGTTCGGCTCTGACCAGGAGATCGTGTAGATCCCCACGCGCCGAATCGGGCCGTAGTTGAACTGGCCCGGCGAGGCGAGCGTGACATCTTCCGTACGACCGTCGGGGAACTGGAGTGTGACGTTGGTCGCTGTGGAGGGCAATCGAATCGACGCTGTCTCGCCGGGCTGCAGACCCGCGAGCGCCAGCGCCTCCCCTGCCGAGCCAAGCCACTCCAGCGCGTTCGGAACAAAGTTCACAAACGAGCGCTGCATCGGCCACAGGGACTCCAGCGGGGCAAACGCGACATGCAGAATCCGCAGACCGCCACGATCGAGCGCGAACATCAATCCGCCGTCGGTTCCTTCCATCAGCACTTCCACCTCCGCAGGCGGGCTGATCGCGTCGGCCCTGCCAACCCAGAGGTCGACCAGATTCACCGAGCGGAAAATTGGATGCTCTTGGCGCGCCGCACGGAAATACACCCCCTTGTGCTCGGCATACGGCTTGAACTCAGGCACGGGCGACCCGCTCCAGCTCAGATACCGGCCTGGCGGCAGCACGACGCCTTCGGACGGCGTGTAGCTTTCGAGCACGATGACGTCGAAGCGTTCCGTGTCGCCGTCCGCGATGAGCTTCTCGAACTCGGCGACAGAGAACGCGGCGTAGCTTTCGAGCCGCATGCCGCCCAGCACCGTCTTCAATCCGAACGCCTCAGCCGAGTCGGAAACGTGTGCCACGCGCAGCCGGCGCGCCGGCGGCACGACCAGCGATGCGGTGTCGTCGACGGCGAGATCGTCCTCGCGGAGTTGACGGACGGAGATGATCGCGTCGCGCGGCTGAGCGAACGGCAAAAATACCACCTGCTCGCGCCCCGGCGTGACGCGGCTGTCGCCCATCCGCAGCTCCGGCGCGACATCAACCGCGGCGCTGGAGTTCGCAGCCGGGATCACGACGGGCTCCGGCGTGATCGCGCGCGGTCGGCCGTCGACCGAGAGCTGAACGTCGCATTGCACCTCCGCCGCATTGCCGTTGGCGATCGCTGCGAACGCCTGGATCCGGTCGGGATCATCAACGCTGCGCTCGGCGGCGATCGCGATCACACCGACGTTGTCAGCGCTCATGCTGCCGACGCGGTTGTAGAGAATCTCCTCGCCGGTCTTCTTCGCCTGCGCATCCAGGTCTTCGATGCGGCCGTCGGAAAACACAACCAGTGCGGCTTGCTCCACCGCCGTGGGATCGACTTTGTCGGGATCGACCGACATCGTGTACGCCCGCGCCAGCTGCAGCGCTTCGCCGATCTTCGTTCGTCCGTCGGTGGCCTCGATGCCGCGGATCGCATCGATCACCTGCGTCCGGCTGTCGCTGAAGGGGCATCGGACCTCGGCCCGATCGGCGAAGGCAATGACCATCACTTCCCCCGCGCTGCCGGAAAACAGTCCGCTGCCGCCGAACAGCTTCTCGACCCGGGCGATGGCGTCGGTCTTCGCCAGTTCGAGGCGGCTCGTCGGCTTCGTGCGATCTTCGCTGACATCAATCGCGTTCATCGACGCCGAGTTGTCGATCAGCAGCACCGTGCGTCCGCCGCGCCGCAAGCCGGTGTCGACCTGCGGCTGCGCGAGCGCAAAGGCGAGCAGCCCCAAGACCAGCAGCTGCAGGATCAGCAGAATGTTCATCCGCAGCCGCTGAAACGGAGCATTGGCCCGCAGATCTTCGAGCGACTTCTTCCACAGCAGCGTGCTACCGATCGGCCGTGGCAGACGGCGCAGCTTCAAGAAGTACAGCGCCACGAGCGGAGGAATGGTGAGTGCCGCGAGCAGGATGCCCGCGAGCGGAGTCAGCCAGGTCATCGCAGCAGCCCTCGCTTGCGCAGGTAATCCATCAGCAGCGCATCGATGTCCGTCTGGGTGTCCACCACGACATGCGTCACGCCACGTCGCACGCAGAAGTCCCGCATCGTGCCGCAGTACGCATTCAAACGGTCCCGATATGCCTTGAGCAGCGGCGGCGTGATCGTCACTTCATTGACATCGCGATCTTCGACGTCGACGAGTTTCAAGTCCCCGGCAACGCCGTGGGCGGCGGGATCGATTTCCTCAGGCGAGAGGATCTGCATGGCGAAGACGTCGTAGCCGCCGCCGGTGACGTAGCGCAGTCCCTTCTCGTAGCCCTGCTTGAAAAGGAAATCGCTCAAAATAATCATCACACCGCGTCCCTGACGCGAGAGTGCGATGGTGCGCATCGCGTCGTCGAAACTGATGGCGCTCGACGGATCGACCGCGGTTGGATCGGTTTTCGGAGTCGCGGTCGGATCCTGCCGGATGAGCCATTTGCCCATCTCCGCCGTGCGTCGCCGTCCGCGCATGTTCGACAGCCGCTGCAGCTCGCCGCCGTTCGCAGCCGATCCGAACGACGCAAACGACACGCGGTTGTGATTGACGAGCCCGACGTACCCCAGCGACATCGCCAGCCGCTGGACGAAGACGAACTTGTCCGGGTTCCCCCAGCGCATGGACGGACTTGCGTCGATGACCACGAGGAGCGAGAGATCTTCCTCTTCGAGAAACACCTTCAGAAACAGCCGGTCCAGTCTGCCGTAGATGTTCCAGTCGACGAAGCGGAGATCGTCGCCGTGCACGTACGGACGAAAATCCGCGAACTCGACGCTGATGCCGCGCCGCTTGCTGCGCCGCTCACCCTGCACTTTGCCCGCGAAAATCTTGCGGCTGACGATGTCGATCTGATCGAGCCGCGCCATGAGCCTGCCGTCGATCAGATCGTCGACCCGTTCGGGTCGTTTCATGATTGCCGGCTTGTTCGAGAATGTGGTGGCGCTCGATCCGAGGAACGAATTCGCGGAGCTCATCGGCGGCCGCCTCCTGTTGACAGCGCGCCGACGATGTCGCCCGCTGCACGCTTGAGCAGACCGATCGGCTGGCCACTCGTCGCGGCAGCGTCGCGCGCGTTGGCTGCGGCCTGTTCTTCGTCGGTCGGAAGGCGCTCGATCAACGCCTTCACAATGTCGTCGGTCGTCACGCCGTCGGCTTCCGCTTCAAAGCTGCGCTCGATGCGATGCCGCAGCGCCGGCGCCGCGACCTTGCGCACGTCACCGAACGACACGGCGTAGCGGCCGTCCATGAGCGCGGCGATCTTCGCAGTGCTGACAATCGCCTGCGCCGCGCGCGGACTGACGCCGATGCGGATGTACTCGTTGAGTTCCTTGGGACAGAACTCGCCGCCGGGATGCGTCGAGAGCACGAGCCGGATCAGATAATCCTGCACGTGCGGCGCGACGACGATCTGCCGCGCCAACCGCTGTGCAGCGAGGATGCGCGGGGCGTCGAGCATCTGCCGTGCGGACGTCGCGATGGAAGTCGTCGTCCGCTTGAGAATCTCGTTCAGCTCTTCGCGCTTCACCACGGGCACGGTGATCTTCAGGAGGAAGCGATCGAGCTGCGCCTGCGGAAGCGGATACGTCCCTTCCTGCTCGATCGGATTCTGCGTGGCCATCACGAAGAAGGGACGTTCAAGCTGACGGGTCACGCCCCCGACGGTGACGCTCTTCTCCTGCATCGCTTCGAGCAGCGCCGACTGGCTCTTCGGTGATGCCCGGTTGATCTCATCCGCGAGAACCAGCTGTGCGAAGATCGGCCCGGGGCGAAACGAGAAACTGCGCTTGCCCGTCTTCAGATCTTCGACGAACAACGTTGTTCCCGTGATGTCCGCGGGCATCAGATCAGGCGTGAACTGAACGCGCGAGAACGTCAGGCCCAGTGTCGACCCGAGCGCCCGCACGAGCAGCGTCTTGCCCAGCCCCGGCACACCTTCGAGCAGCACGTGTCCGTCGGCGAACAGCGCCGCAAGCGTGAGGTCGACTACTTCCCCTTGTCCGACCAGCACGGTGCCGATCTCCTTGCGCAGCGCGAGGAAGAGCTGCCGAAACTTTTCGCAGCGCGTGCGGACCGACTCGATGTCGTCGAATCCGCCTTCGAGATCTTCGCGGCGCGGGATGGTCGGCGCCGCTTCAGGGAGTTCGGGATCAACCACGTGGCTTCCCGCCTTCGTCCGGGCCGGCGCCGGAATCGGGACGGGACGCGTTGCCGCTCGAGTCGCCACCGGTATCGTGCTGTGCCCGCCGCTTCGCTCTCAGCAGCCGTGACGTGTGCGGATCTTCCGGTGTCGCCGGCTTCAGTTCGTCTGTCGGTGATGCGGGTTCGCGCAGCCGCGACTCGCGCGTGCCGGGTTCTCCTTTCGTTTCACCGGCGACGTCGAGCGCGGCGCTCTCATCGCCGTCGAAACGCGTGGCCGCTGCAGTGCGCGTCGCGTCGGCTCGCGCGCGCCGCTCCTCGGCGCTGCCCGTCCCATCGGCCCCTTCGCGTCTGTCGCCTGCGTGACCTGCCTTGCGGCGAGCAGTCTTCCATGCGGCCACCGTCGACTCGCCGACGTGTTCCGTGCGACCGAGGATCCGCTCGGCAAATCGCCGAATCACGCCTCGTTCGAGTGCGAGCCGGCGGACGGCGACATCTGCGAGGAAGAACACCGCGGCGAGATATGCCATGAGGTCCCACACGCGCTTGGCGGATCGCGGCATCGGAAGCGCCGTGCGATCGAATGCATTGGCGAGCGCGGGATCGCCAAGGGTCATCACGCGGCCGCCGGTCTCGTCGGCGACGCGATGGAGCAGCGCGGCGTTGTGCTGCACGGCGCGGAACTCTTTCGGATACGCGATGTTCAATGCCGCCTGCACACTCGACGCGGCCATCTGCCCCTCGCGGTCCACCGGCACCGTCAGGTTGACGAGGTAGCCGCCGGTTTCGCTCGCGGCGAACTCGGCGCGATAGCGGCCGGGGCCGATCTGCTGCAGATCAAGCGGCTTCGAGTTGCCTTCCGGATCAAGGACTGTCGCGTCGCCGCTGAGAAAGTTGATGAAGGTGTTGTCGTCGCCAATAGCTTCGACTTCGACGACCGCGGTCTCCCCTTCGAGACGGATACGCATCGCGATGTTCGACGGTGACGGTGGCCGCATCAGCCAGCGGACGGTCTGCTCCCAGAACGCGCGATAGTCGGACCAGCTCGTCCACTGCTCGCCCCAGCGGTGCGTCGCATCCGAGGTGAAGGCGACGCTCCGGCCGATGCCATAGTTCCACCACGCGAACAGCGGATCATTGCCATCCTTCGACGGAATGAGAATCGGCGTCTGCGCCAGTCCCTGCCGCGCCACGGTCACGATGTACCCTCTGACGCCCGGTACCGCGCTGATGCCCTTGAGCGGTCCCGAGATGGACGTCGACACCTGCGGCTTGTAGTCGCCTTCGCTGATGAGGGACCGCGTCACGACAGTCGCTTCCTTCGTGAAGATCTGCGGCAGCTGCTTGGGGTTCTTCACCTCGTGAAAACGCCCTCCGGTGAAGTTGGCCGTGTCCTTCATGCTCGCGTAGTCACCCGCAGTCCCGTGCCCCAATCCGCCGGACAGCATGACGGTCGAAATCGTGATCTTGGCGTCCTTGCACTTCTGCAGCGTCGCTCGTGACGGCGGCGCGGGATCGCCATCCGAGATGATGATGATGTGCTTCTGGCCGGCGCTCGACTTCGCCAGCCCCACGTATGCAGTGTTCACCGACGTCTCGAACTCGCTCATGTCGCCGACCACCATCGACTTCACGGCGGCGAACGCGGCACTCTTGTCCCCCGCTTCCTGCAGCGGGAAATGCCAGGCGCCGCCCCCCATGCCCATGAACGTGACAATGCCGATCAGGTCGAGACGGCTGAGCGTCTTGATCGAGGCGTTGCAGACTTCCGCCGACCAGTAATTGGCCGCGGCGAACTCACAGGCATGCACGATGAGCGCGAGCGCGCCGCGCACGAGCTGTCGCGACGCCGGCGGATCAAGTTTCACCGGCAGCATCTTCTCGACTTCGCTGTCCATCCAGCCGCCGGCGCCGAAGCTCTCCGGTCCTCCGAGCATCATGAATCCGATGCCCATGTCGTGAACGCTCGAACGGAGGGCCCGGTCGGTCGCGGGATCGATCGCCCATTTCGGTACGTTCGCGAGAATCACGACGTCGTAGCCGTTCAGCGCGGTGGTTGGATCGATGATCTCGTCGGGTGTTCTGACATCGACGCTCAGTCCGCCTTCGCGCAGCGCCTTGGCAAGCGTTGACGACTCGTCGGTGCTGACATCGAGGATGAGCAGCTTGCCGCCGCCCGCCACGAATGTCACCGCCGTGCCGACGTTGTTCTGCAGCACGGAGTCGGCGTTCTCGCCATACGGTTCGAACACCGCCTCGAAGCGGACAGCGCCGCCTTCGTCGAACGAGATCGGCACTTCCTTGATGTTGGGTCCGGCCTTCAATTCGATTTCGATGGAGTCGCTCGGCGAGTCCAGATCAAGATCAACGGGCTTGCCGTTCTCCAGCAAGGTCAGACGGCCGCGGGCGTCCGACTGACTGCGCATGAAGAGCCGGAGATTCTGGGTAGCTCCGACGCGTGTGCGAGTCGGTGCCTGGATCGACTCGAACACCACTTCATTCGGGTGCGCGTACTCGAGAACGATGACGTCGATCGGGATATTCGCGGCGCGGGCGGCCTCCGCTGCCTTGAGCAGGCTGCCCCGGTTCTCGTTGCCGTCGGAGATGAGGAGAATCCGATTGGCCGTGTCGCGCGTCGCCATCGCCAAAGCGAGTGCAACTCCGGACGCGAGATCAGTCGCATCCTTGTCGCCGAGGAACGTCAGCTTCGGAACGATCGCATCCTGCTCGGGACGCGAGAGGATCTCCGATCCGCTGGCAACGACGATGGTGCCGATCCGGTCGTCGGGCTTCTTTGTCGCGGGCAGGCCACTCACAAAGGTGTCCACTCGATCGCGGAGCTGCGTCGGAATCGAGGCGCTGCGGTCTGCGATGATCGTCAGGGAAAGTCCCTTGCCGCGCTTGACGAGTGTGGGCTGGCTCAGCGAAGCCGTAAGCAGCACGACGACGAGACATCGCAGCAGCAGGCTGCTCCACGCCTTTTGGGGCGACGCAGCGTTCCACGAACGTCGCGCCATGAGCACAACCGGAACAAGCAGGATGAGCAGCAGCAGGTACGTCGGCTGTTCGAATCGCAGCGGAATGTTCTCGAACATCGAGTGTGATCCTTCGATCAGTTGCGCCTGTCAGTCCGGCATCGGGACCGCCCAGCTTCGCGCAAATCACGGCAATTTCGCAATCATCAGCCGATCATTCCCCGAGTCAAGCACCGCCACGCGGCCTGCGACACCCGCGAGGTCCCAAGGATACTTCAACCGTCCCGCGTCGGACTCCGAAATGCGCCCAATCGAGAGTCCTTCGCGGTCGAAGAGCGGCGTCCGATCGCCGCTCTTGCCGCCCCACCAGCCGCGCGGCGCGCCGGTTGTCGTGTCGAGACGCTGAATGCGATGGTTGCCAAATTCGACGACGAGCATCGTGCCGTCACCGAGCGGCAGAATTCCGCGCGGATAGGAGAGGTCTCCGGGCGCCTCGCCAGGCTGGCCGAACTGCCGAAGGCGCCTGCCGTCCGGATCGAACACCACGATGCGATGGTTGTTGGAGTCGGACACGTACAGCTCGTTCTGCGGGCCATCGAACGCAAGACACTGCGGACGGTTCAGCTCATGCTCGCCGTATCCGGCGGTGCCGAACTCGCCGGCGTAGCGGAACTCGGGCGTGAAGATCTGGATGCGGTCGTGGCCGCCGTATTCGCCCACGTACACGCGCCCGTCGTTGCCGAACGCGACATCGGTCGGATAGATGAACTGGCCAGGTCCCGTGCCATATTCGCCGAACCGAGCGAGCTCCTTGCCTTCCGGCGTGAAGACCATGACGCGGTGATAGTGCGTGTCGCCGACGAAAACGCGGCCGTCGGGATGCACTGCGATCCCGACCGGCTTGCCGACTTGCGTATCGGGCATCGTCCATTCGAGTTCGGCCTTGCCATGGCGATCAAACCGCTGCACCCGCCCCTGCCGGTCGACGACAAAGAATCGTTCACTCGTCGGGTCGTACGCGACTGCACGGGGAACGCGAAACTGGCCGAGGCCGAAGCCTGGCGTGCCGCGCGTCACCTCCGCGTCGATTGGCGGCGGTCCGTCGCCAGCGGGCGGCGGCTCGCATCCTCCGATCGCGCAGCACGCGCAACAGAAGACGAGCGGCAGAACGCGAAGCAGCGCGCCGCCCAGCCGCGCGCGGCGCGTCATCGTCCATACCACGATGCCGGCGGCCGCAGCTCCAAGAAGGAGCGCGCCGACCGACGCGAGAATGACGGTCTCAGGCTGCTGGTAGTGAATGGCGTTCAAAGTGCTGGTGGCCAGAAGCTGCACGCGCGGCGGCACGAGTCTACTCGTGACGGCGATCTCGCTGAAGGCGAGCGCGGTGCCTGCAGCAAACGCGGTGAGCGCCGCCGTCGTGACCGGAGGGCGCGCGAGCCGAAGCCAGCCGACCATGGACGCAGGCGCATCGATCGTGCGGAGTTCGCGCGTGCCGGACGCTTCGCCGCGGGCGGCCAGCGCGGCACTCAGGACCGCAATCGCTCCGAATCGTCCCGTCAGCGCGAGGACCAGGACGAGCGGCGAGTCGTAGACGAGCGGACCGAGGAGCGGCCGGTTCCACGCACTCTCGTGAGCGAGGGCGATCAGCGTCGCCGGCGTTGCCGCGGCGAGAATCCACATCGCGCCGATGATCAAGGCAGCCCTGCGCGGAGTCCGCGCGGGGTGCAGCCAGGCAGTCGCCAACGATCCGGCCACAATCGCGAAGACGGCACCGCACGCGAGCGCGAGCAGAAGCGACGACATGGCCGGGCGAGCGTACAGGGCGAAGAACACCCGCATTTCGTGCCACGGATTCGCGTGCAAACAAAGGAGAACGACAGGAACAAGCGCGAGGCCGAGCGCGATCGCGCCGAGCGCGCGCGTCGCCCCATGAGGCCCATGCGGCCGCTGCACGCCCCGGCCGCGCGGATCGCCCGAACCGACCGCACGACGCCGTCCACGCGCGGCCACTCCAAGGAGCAGCGCCGCCATGGCGACTGCGGGCCAACCGGCCGAGAGCACTGATGCCGGTGAACTGCCGGTTGCATCGAGCGCGCGGAGTTCATATCCGTAGGTGCGCACCTGTGCGAGATCGAAACTGACACTTTCGCCGAGCAGACCGAGCGAGGCGATTGCGAAGCCCTGCAGGATCGCTCCACGGTCGTGTCGCCATGCACCCGCGAGCCGCTGGATCGTCGACGCGCGATCCAATGACCGCAGCATCGCTGCTCCGTCGGGCCGGGCGATTCGCCACGCCGCGACCGTCCACGCCGCCAGCGGCATCGCCCACGCGGCGAGGCCGACGACGAGCATCGTCTGACGGAGCGGCACTGCGTAGCGCGCCGCCAGGCCGACTTCGCCGACGTTCAACCCCAACGGCCCGAGCCAGGACACGTCAAGCAGCGAGACTGCGCCGATCCCCTGCCACAGCGACCAGAACATCAGGTAGGCCGGGAGGCAGAGCGGCAGGATGGTGAGAAAGACAAGAAGCCCACCGCGCCGTCGGACGCCACCCGACGCACCAGCCGACGGACGCGTCCCGGAGGGCGCCGCCAGCGCCGTAGCAATCCAGAGTCCGAGCGGCCAGCCCCCGATCGTCGCGAGCGCCGCGATGGCCGTCGTCCACATCACGCTCGACGCGAACAGCGTCCACGTCCCGAAAAACGCTCCGTCGGGTGCGGTGATGGGTGGCTGCGACCGACCGGTCGGCATCGCGTCGACCAGTCCAAGGGACAGTGCTGGCCAAGCGACGCTGCCGATCGCCAGCACCAGAGCCGGAAGGAGAAGCAGCCAGCGCTGATGGGTCGCGGCGTTCACGGGGCCGGCGCCGCGCCTCCGACTGGGTCGGCTGAGTCACGGTCGTCACCAGCGCCTGGAGCGTCATCGTCCTCCGCCGGACGAGATGATGGTGCAGGTTCCGCTGCCGTTGCCGCATCGCGGAGCCGCTCCATCGTCTTCAACACCGCCGCCTCCGTCTGCGCGGCCGCGCGGGCCCAGTCGACCGCGAGCGGATCGGCCGGCATCGAGTACGGACTGTCGTTCGCGGCGACATCCGGCGCGAAGCTCGGCCCCAGCGGAATGTTGCGGCTGTCACTCGCGGCGAGCGCTTTCTCACACGCCGGCGACAGGAGATAGACCAGCAGTCTCGCTGCTCGCTCAGGGTGAGCGCTGCCGGCGACCATGGCACAGGTGTTGGGAATCAGCAGCGTGCCGCCGCGCGAGTCGCCTTCCGGCAGATGGCGCGGAAACGTGCAGCCGATCTTGAGCCCGCGAGCCTGCGCGGCCCAGACATCATCGCTGTCGGTCATCCCGACATCGAATTGACCTTCCGCTATCGCCTGCACCACGCCCGCGTTTCCACTGGTCAGCAGTGCAATGCGATTCTCGGCGAGGCCGAGCAGCCAGGCGTCAAAGTAGCCTGGCATCACGTGGCGATCCCACACGGTGACCATCGCGCCGAGATGCGCCCGCGTCGTGCCAAAGCGGGGATCGGCCATCGCCACGCGACCTTTCCAGCGGTCCTGCGCGAGCTCCGTCCAAGTGGCGGGAGCGTCCTCCTCCGCGATGCGATCGGAGGCGTATGCGACGACGCGCGCCCGCGCTGCGAACGCGTACCAGCGACCGTCCGGATCGCGATGATGGACGGGCCATGCCGCGAGGTCTGCATGCGTGGCCGGTGCCAGCACACCCTCTTGGGCAAGTTCGATCGTGAGCGCGATTTCGCTCGACCAGAGGATGTCAGCGCGGGGCCTGTTCTTCTCGGCGCGGAGCCGCTGGGCGAGGCCGGTCGTCTTCGTCGCCTCGGTGTCGAACACAGGATCAACGCGAATCCCCGTCTCGTCCTCGAATGCCTTCAGAATCGGTCGCGCGAACGCCTCGTCAGCGGAGACATAAACGACCAAGGACTCCCGGTCGCCACAACCGGCGAGCAGGAGCCCCAATGTCAGAGCGAGAATCGCGATCAGCGTGGGCGGTACGCGCTTGCGTGTTGGTGTCATGCGTGCGTGATGGACTCCGTCACTTGCCGGCAGGTGCCGCCGGGGCCGGGGCCGGGGCCGCCGCCGCAGCCGGGGCCGCCGCCTTGTCCGTGCGGGTATCCAGTCGACTCTTGAGTTCACCGAAGTACGTCTTGTGGAGCTCTTGCAGGTGCTGCGGGATCTCGTCTTCAGTGACACCCTGCTCCATGCTCTTCGTGATCTCGCCGATCACCGCCTCGAGCGGGACCGACGCCTCCCCGCGATCACTCTGACCTTCGACGGACTGCCGCGCGATGATGTCGCCCGCGGTCGTTTCGATCTTCTGTTTGTGCAGCTTTGTTCCGGTCGGTGACTTCTGGAACTGACCTTGGCCACCATCAGCGCGACCGTGACCGCCCTGCCGGATGCCGTCGATGCGCTTTGGCGGACCGCTGTCAGCCGATGACGATGAGCCTTGGCACTGCCCGCTCATGCACTGCCCCAGCGCCTCGGCCTGCTTGTCCGATTCGGCCATCGCGGCCTCGGCGTCGCTGAGCATCTGGTCGAGTGCCTCGAGATCGCTGAGCATGTCGCCCATGCTGCCGGCCGACGCCTTTTCGCCTTGCCCGCCGGGCTTCTGGCCCGCCTTGCCCGCTGCGCCTTCCTTGCCTTGCTCTCCCTCTTTGCCGCTCCCGGAGCCGCCGGCCTGCTTCTCGCCTTCCTTCTCGCCCCCAGGCGACGCACCAGGCTTGTTGCCTTCCTTCTGACCTCCACCGTTCTGGCATGCGCCGGAGCACGCCTTCCCGAGCTCCTTCATTTTTTCGGCGGCCTTCTGCTGCGTCTTCGCCGCTTCGCGGATCTGCTGCTTCTGCTGCTCGTTCAAATTCTTCGCGTTCTCCAACGCCCGCTCAAGCGCTTCAGGGCTCGACGCGAGTTTCGGATCGAGGCCGGCCTGCTTCAGTTCCTTCTCAACGTTCTCCTTCGAGTCAGCGAGCTTCGTGAGCTGATCGGCGAGCTTGTCGAGCGACTCCTGCACCTGAGCTGCCTTGGCAGGATCCTTTGCTGCCTCGGCCTTCAGCTTCTCCAAGGCAACCTGCGCAGCCTTGAAGTCGCCGGCCTTCATTGCAGTCGTCAATTCCTCAGTTTCGCTTCCCTTGCGCGGCTCGCCGATCTTCGCCAACTGATTCTTGACGCTCTCGAGCGTTTTGGCGTCTTCACTCTTGAGGATCTTGGAAAGGTTCTCGTTGGTCGCGGTGAGTTTCTTGATCGCCTCGCGGCGCATGTCGTCCGGCGTCTTCGGCAGCTCATCGGGCGAGAGGTTATCGCTGGCGAGATCGCCCAGCTTCTTTTCGCCCATCGCCTTGCTCAGCCGTTCGTTCTTTTCGATCGCGCGCCGCACTTCGACCTCGGCGACACGCGTCTCCTCCTGGACCTGAGCAATCTGTAAATCCGCTTCCCGCGGCTTGTAAAAGTCGCCCTGCGGGACGAACCACCAACACAGTCCAGCGACGATCGCGACGACCGGTCCTAGCCATGACGCGACAGTCGGCGACGACGACCGCACAGGAAACCCGCGCTTGAGCGACTCGCGCGTGCGGCCGTCCTTCGCGACCACGACCGCGTCGGCAATTGCGGCGCGCGCGAATGCATCCGTCCGATCTTTCACACCAAGCGCGGTCGAGAGCCGTTCCTTCAACGCGAGCCGTTCATCGACAAGCACCGCAAGCGAGAGTGGGGAGAGCCGCGAGCTGCGCGCGAACGCGAATCCGACAATGATCGCTGCGACCGCTGCGCCGATCACCAGCCACAGCCACGGCAGCGCGCCGGCGATCGCTGGCGAGGTCTTGGCGAAGACGACGAGGAGGAAGAGGAGAATCGCCGCGCCTGCGATGCCCAAATGAAGCCCGCGCACAAAACGGGCGCGGGCGATGCGGCCACGAGCGATGTCCAACAGAGCGCGAATTTCGTCCATGCGTGATTCTCCAGACCGAAAGGATCCGACATGATCCGACATGATCCGACATGATCCGAAGTGATCCGAAGTGATCCGAAGTGATCCGAAGCAGGATTTCGAAGCGAAGCAGTCTTGCGTCAATGCTACCCCGACTCACGAAGCGTCTCTCCCGATTACCCCGAAAGTTCTTCGGGAAACTGCAGGAGATTGTTGCTACGTAATCATGGCATCGGCGGATTGCGAACTCGGGTGAATCGACGACCATGGATTCAACCGCTTGCGAGTACGCTTTCGTCTGCTCTGCCTGTGCCCTCACTGCGTCCAACAATCAATCAACGCACTCATTCGGAGATTTTGCGTGAACGACTCACTGGCACTCTGCCTGGTCGCTGCGTCGACGCTGGCGGGATTCTCGTCCACTCTGCACGCGGCACCCGCGCCGCAGACGGCGGCTCAGACTGTCCCCGCCCAGCCCCCGCCGCCGCCCCCGACGGACGCCGAGCGGATCCGCCAGCTTGAGGCGCAGGTCCAGGAGCTCGAAGCGCGGCTGAAAGAAGCGGAAGCCGACCTCATCGCCGCGAAGGAGCGGGTAGCGCAGCTGGAAGGGACCCCGGCCCCGCAACCCGCTGGAACGGTGCAGTTTCCCATCCTTGAACCTGGTGACACGATCACCTCAGTCGAGCAGTTCTTGAACACGACGCGGGCACACTACACCCGGGACTTTCCGCCCGTCCCCGACGGGGCCGACCCGGTGTCCCCCGTCGCACTCCAGCGTGCCGTCGACAAGTGGGTCACGGCGACCAACCGCGCCTGGAAACAGCCGCTGCGCTGGACGGTCCGCGTGCAGCGCGTCGAACGATCCGGCGACGATCTGATCGTCACCGCCCAGGCACTCAATCCGGACGACGGCACGCTCCGCGGCGAACCGATTGCGGTGCGGCTCGACCGCATCCAGTCGAAGCGGTTCGAGCAGAGCGTGAACCGGACAGGTGCCGGCGGCCCGCTCAGCGGCGAGTGGATCATGACGGGCGTCTTCACACCAAGACTTGCCGTCAACATGCGTCGCATGGGACAGAGCGTCTTCAACAATCCCCCGCTCGTCGGCCCCGGTGTGGAGTTCGGTTACGGCGTGAGTGTCGATGCATTCGCGCCTGTGAAACCCCAAGCCACGAAGAACAAGACTCCGGCGCCGACTCCGGCTCCTTAGAACCGGCTGCGCTCACACCTATGGAACCCGATGATCACGTCTGCCTGTGTTTTCGCGTGAGCCTGCGGAAGCTGCGCCACTACATGGATCGCGAGGCGCCCAAGGTGCCGAGCCAGGTCGCTGATTGTTTGGGGGCGGGAACCGGATGCCAGTGGTGTGTGCCCTTTCTCAAGGAGCTCCACAGTCAATGGGCCCGCGGAGAGACGCCGGATCTGCCCGTTTCGCCCGAGGACTACGCGGCGCGGCGCAAGGTCTATCGCCAGCAGACACCCATTCCTCTGCCACAGGTTCCTCAGAGTGAACGCGGCGAGGGCGCTGGCGCTGAGTGAAGCGGGTCCGCGACGCGGAACATGTCAGGCTGCGCGGTACGACGTTCCACGCGAGGAAATCTCGCGGAGATAGCGATCGACGTCCGGGACTTCGCTGCTGAATTTAACACCGATGTCCAGCATGCCGTCGCGGCGCTTGCCGACATGCACCACGATGCCCATGGCATGAATGCGGACATCGTCGCGCACTTTGGCGCGGAGGACGACGCGATCGCCGGAACGCACCATCAGTGTTCCCACAGCGCGAACACGGACGCCGCCCATCGAGAGATCCACGAGTTCGCCGGAGCCGATGGGCTTGTGCGTCGGGGCGTGAAGGAGTTCAGCAGTGGGCGGTTCGTCGTAGGCGACACCGACGCGATCCGTGGAGCGGCGGTCTTCGAGGATGAGCGAGCCCGGTCGCGCAATGGCATACGCCGCCGCGCTGGCCTGGGCTTCAAATCGGGCGACGACGGATGACTCGCCGACGTATGTGCCTTCCGGCATTGCAATCCGGAGCTGCACGCGTTCGCCGACGGCAAGCGATCGCTGACCGGGACGGTAGGTCGGTTTGCGAAGCTGAATGGCCGTCGAATTCACGGCGTACAGAATCGCCTCGATCGGGAGCGGACGGGTGCCTGGATCGCGGCGCGTGAGAATGCACACGGCCTGCGCCACGGTCGCGTTGTCGAGGATCGCCTGGACCTGCAGGGAGGTCGGCCCGTCGAGGCAATCCAGTGCAGGGCGCGGTTCGGCACCGCTGCCGTCCGCCAGTCCGTGCACCGCCGGGTCGGGCGCCGGGGCGCCGAGGAGATCGAGAGCTCTGAACGTCGTGTTGGTCCAAACCCGCATGTGTGCTGCTATCGGACGGGTGGCGCGCCCACTTGCGTCGAGTTGGGGGGTTCCGCTTGCATCGCCCCCGATTGCTCGATTTGCCGCTGAGACTCAGTCGCAATACAGTGCAGTGATTCCTGTCCAGGCTCCCTCGGAAACCCTCCCCTCCCCAATGCCAGCTCTTTCCAGCCCGGATCCCGCGTCGACCGCCGGCGGCCCAGCGTCGCTCCGCATTCCGCTCAGCCAATTGAAGCGCGGCGATCGGGCGATCATCGACTTCGGGGATCTCGACAGTCACGACACGCGGCTTCTCGAAGCGATGGGATTGACCGACCGCTCCGAAGTGCGCGTGTGCCGCGCGGGAACGCCGTGCATCGTTCAGATCGAAGCGACCCGACTGGGCATTTCGGCGGGCATGGCTGCGGCGATTCTCGCAACTCCGTGCTCGTGCTTCCCCGATCCGGCCCATGCATGCGGAAACGACGCTCCGCCTGACCCGGACGCGCCGACTTCATGATCGGCACCGAACAACAGGCTTCGGATTCACCATCGGCGCAGCGCGTTCACGCGCCGCCGCGGCGTGTCGCGCTTGTCGGCAATCCCAATGTCGGCAAGACCACGCTCTTCAATCGCATGTGCGGCCTGCGCGCCAAGACGGCGAACTTTCCGGGCTCCACGGTCGATGCCCGCGTGGGGACGACCTATCTGCCTCGGCCGTCCGGCACATCGGGTGGAGCGACAGCCGTCGAAGTGGTTGATCTTCCGGGCATCTACGCGCTCGATCTTGATCTGCCCGAATCGCGGCTCTGTCGCGAGTGCCTGTCAGGCCAACTGGCCGAGTGCCATCCCGACGCGATGATCGTCGTGCTCGACGCGACGAATCTCGCACGCAATCTGCAGTTTCTCGTCAGCGCCACGCGCAGCGGACTGCCCACGGTTGTCGCCGTCACGATGGCCGACATCGCCGCACGCAAAGGTCTCTCCATCGATGCGCACCTGCTGGCGCAGCATGTGCACTGTCCAGCGGTCGTGGTCTCCGGACGCTCCGGCAAAGGAGTGGACCGGCTGGTGCAGGCGCTGCCTGATGCTGCGCCATGCACGCCGACTCTCAATCCCGGTGAAACCGTCGCGATGTGGGCGTCGCGCGTGATTGAAGAAAGCGTCGGCGGAGAACGCGCTGCCGGCACCGATCACGACACAGTGACTGATCGAGTCGACGCCGCCTTCACGCATCCAGTGCTTGGCACGCTGATCTTTGCACTCGTGATGAGCGGCCTGTTCGCGACCATCTTCTCACTCGCGCAGCTGCCGATGGTCGGCATCGACTGGCTCTTCGAGAAACTCGGCGGATGGATTGCGATGCAGCTCGGCGACGGCGCACTTGGATCGCTGCTCTCGCAGGGGATCATCGGCGGCATCGCCGGAACTGTCGTCTTTCTGCCGCAAATCTGCATTCTGTTCTTCCTGCTCTCACTGCTGGAAGACACCGGCTATCTCGCCCGCGCGGCGTTCGTCATGGATCGCGTGATGTGCCGGTTCGGCCTCCCGGGCCAGGCGTTCGTGCCGCTCCTCTCGAGTCATGCGTGCGCACTGCCAGGCATCATGAGCACACGGCTGATTCCCGATCGCCGCGATCGCCTCGCGACGATCCTGGTCGCGCCGTTCATGAGCTGCTCCGCACGCGTTCCCGTCTACGTGCTGCTGACGACGCTGCTGTTCCGCGATCATCCGTTCATCGCCGGCCTCGTGTTCGCCGGCTGCTACGTGCTCGGCGCGGTCGCTGCGTTTCTGACGGCGTTCGTGCTCCGCTCTTCCATCCTGCGCGGGCGGTCGCGGCCGATGGTGCTGGAGCTTCCGAGCTACAAGATGCCTTCACTGCGCACGGCGCTCCTGACGACGATCGACCGGGCGCGGACGTTCCTCGTCAACGCCGGCACGATCATCATGGCCATCTGCATCGTGATGTGGTGGCTTTCGGCGTACCCGAAGATGGAGCCGACAGTCGAAGCGGAGGCGCTGCGCGGTCAGGCCGACGCGCTCGTCGCCACCGACCCGCTCAACGCAGAGGCGTTGCGCGTCGACGCGGACCATGTTGATGCGCGGGCGCAGAGTGCGCAGTCTTTCGCCGGGAGAATCGGCAGCTTCGCGACGCCGCTGTTCGCGCCGATCGGGTTCGATCGCCAGTTGACCGTCGCGACGATGACCTCGTTTCTCGCGCGCGAAGTGTTCGCGTCGACCACCAAGATTCTGGTCGGAGTCGGCGAAGACGCTGAAGGCGACGGTGTGATCGAAACGCTGGCGAACGCCCGGCGTGACGACGGCTCACCGCTCTTCACACCCGCGACGAGCGCCAGCCTGCTCGTCTTCTTCGTGCTGGCGATGCAGTGCCTGCCGACGCTCGCTGTGACCCGGCGCGAAAGCGGCTCGTGGAAATGGGCGGCGCTGCAGTTCGCATGGATGTCGGGACTGGCGTACGTAGCTGCATTCATCGTCTACCATGGCCTCGGCCTCTTGGGGATTCACTGAGGATCGAGGTGACGCGTGGTGCTGCCGTGGGATGACTGGCAATTCTGGGTGGTGACTGCGATGGCGATTGCTGCGCTCCTGGTCGTGCTGCGCCCGCTGCTGCCCGCGCGGGCCGGCCGTGCGAAGGGTGCGGCAACAAGCTGTCCCGGCTGCCCGACCGCCGGCAAGGCCGCGTCTTCAGGAAGCCGCGCGAGTCTCACCGTCGAAGGACGTCGGGTCAGTTGAGCCGCCTTGGCCCTGCCAGGTGTTTTGCCGCCATCGGGGCCGTCGCGGCCATCGCGCTGACCACCTGCGCGCCGGCGGCGACGCGCGACGCGACACCGCCGCCGCATTCCGTCGCTGCAACCATTGACCGCTTCGAGCTGCAAGCCTCCCTGTTTCGTTTGGCCGACCATGGCGCGCAGATCATGGATCGCGCTGTGCAGCAGGCGCGCCTGGACTCGAACGACCCGTCCGTTCTTGCCCAGTCGACGGCGCTCCGCCTTGCGATGGCATCGGCACTCGCCGATCCTGCCGCGTCGCAGGAGCCTGAAGTCGCGCTCGCAGCGATCGTTCGGGCAGTCGCAGCGCAGCGAGCCGTCACCGGTGCGGAGCAGGCGGATGGCGCTGCGCTCCTCGCACTCGAGGAGCGTGTGCGCACCGAAGCCCGCCGCTGGCTGAGCGACGACGAGTGGAATGCGCTGATCGAAGCGCGCGACGGTTCGACTGTCGATCTCGGCGCCCGTGTGCACCGGCCCGCGACCGAGGAAGGACGTTCGTCGGAGCATGCGATGCTCCTGGCAGCACACGCGAACTTTCTGCTGCGCCGCCTTCCGCAGGTGGCACGCTGGCACGCTGACGACGCGTTCGCGCAGGCGATGGATGCTCCTGCACTGCAGGAGACGCTTCAGCGCGTCGATGCGAGTCGCGCCAGCATCGACCATCTGTCCAGTGCGCTCGACAATGTGCAGCGGACTGCGACGACGCTCGAGCAGCGCATCGCGGCGATCCAGCCCGAAGACTTCTCCGCCGCCAAGGATCTCGCGACGGAAGTGCGCGGCACGTTTGCCGACGCGCGCGAAGCCCTGCCGCATGCGGAACGGACGATCACCGAACTTCGCGAAGCGATCAGCGGCGCGGAGCGTGTGACGGCGGCACTGCGGGAACTCACGACCGAACCGGATGGTTCCCCGGTCGACCTGTCCGGCCTCAGCGCCGCGAGCGAGCGATTCGTGACCGCAGCCGCCGATCTCCGCGCCGCCATGCAGCAGGCGAATCAGCTGCTTGCGAGCGATGATTCCACACAGCGGCTGCAGGACCTCGCCGCGACGGGCCGGGCGACGGTCGATCACGTCACGTTCCGCATCGCGCTCCTGATGGTGATCGCGGCGTCGCTCGCGGTCGTGCTGATGGTGGTGCGCAGCCTGACGCGGCCACGGGCGGAGACGGTGCAGCGAGCGCCGCGCCGGTAGCCGGTACGATCCGCGGCATGCGCTTCACACCCCTGTGCGCCGGTCTTTTTCTTCTGCTCGGAGCATGCCGCACCGCGACGGTGGGCGAAGCCCTTGCGACGGTCGAGAAGGACCAGCACGACGGCGTTTCGACGGCACTCGCACGCGCGGGCGACAACGCGCCGCAGCTTGCGACCGCTCTTGCCACGATCGAACCGGACATGCGCCCAGGCATGGTGTTTCTGATTGCCACGATGCCGGAGCGCGATCTGACCACGCTGAATTCGGCATTCCTTCTCGGCAATGTGCGACAGGCGTACGCGAGCTGGCGCGGCGCGCCGTGGGGTCACGAGATCCCCGAAGCAATGTTCTTTCAGTACATCCTTCCCTATGTGAATCTGAATGAACGGCGCGATGACTGGCGCGGCGACTTCGCGTCGCGCTTTCAGACTGCCGCATGGAAGCACAGCGACCTGATGCACGCCACGCGCTGGCTCAACGACAACTTGAACGACGCACTGGACGTGCATTACCACGCGAGCAAGCGCCGCAAGCCCGACCAGAGTCCGTATGAATCGATGGAACTCGGCTGGGCGTCGTGCACCGGATTGTCGATCCTGCTCGTCGATGCCTGCCGATCGGTGGGCATTCCGGCGCGCTGCGTCGGATGCCCCGCATGGAAAGTCGTCCAGGGCAACCATACGTGGGTCGAGGTCTTTGGCTCGGACGGCGCGGGCAGCTGGCGATGGTTCAACATCGGCGACACAGGCAGCGACCCGCGCGGCGAGAACTGGGTCAACGACCGCTGCCGAACCGAAACGGATCCCGATGACTGGGCGCACGCGGTGTGGGCCGCATCATGGCGCCCGACCGGTCGGCATATGCCGCTGCCATGGGAATGGGAGATCGATTACGTCCCGGGTCTGAATGTGACGCGGTTCTACACCGCACCGACCGCGTACGAGTTTCACGCGCCGCGCAGCGGTCCCGGTGTGGTGAGCGCGTACTGGTCCGGCGAGCTGGCCGCGCGGACTGCGCTGGGGAACGGCGCAACGTCTGCGGTGCTGCATCTCGCGAAAGGAGAAGAGTTCGAGATCGTGACGACCTTCGCCGACGGGACGCGCGCTGTCGCCGCAGTGTCTCCCTGACGCCATCAAAATCGTTTGTGAACGGGTCGGCCCTCGGTCTCGCGCACGCCCAGCAGCGCCCGCACGAGCGCGAGATCGCCCGGCGTCGTGATCTTGATGTTGCGGCTGTCGCCTTCGACGACGACTACCGGCTCGCCGAGCCGCTCGACAACCTGCGCATCATCCGTCACGCCGTCGAGATCGCCCGCAGCGTATGCACGCTTGAGGAGCGCGGTCGTGAACACCTGCGGCGTCTGGATCGCGAAGAGGCCCGAGCGTGGAACAGTCTCGACGACACGCCGGCCGCTCGACCGCTCCTTGCCGACATCGCCGAGAATGGCGTCAGCGACCGCGTCGTCCTCCGCGCCGGCGACGAGGTCTTCCGCGACACGCTTCAGTGTGGACGACACCGGAAGGCCCGGAATCACGGCTGGATGAATCGCCGCCGCCGCGAACACGCGGCTCAGCAGTTCGTCAGTCGCCGCGGGGCGCGCGGCGTCATGAACAGCGACATGCGTGCAATCTTCCGGAACTGCGTCGATCGCAATTCGCACCGTCTCCCAGCGTTCGCGCGTGCCGCCAGGCACAATGCGGGCGCCATGAAAGCTGAGCTGCGCGCCGTAGCGCATGCGGAAATCATCGAGTGCTCCGGGCGGTGCCGCGACGATGATCGATGTGACTTCGTCGCGTTTGGCGAAGAGCTCGACGGTGCGCATCAGCACGCTTCGGCCGCCAAGATCCTGCGCGAGCTTGTCGCCGCCGAATCGCGTTCCAGTCCCGGCTGCCGGCAGAATGACACAAACACGCATTGCCGCAGATGCTACCGCGGCGGCGCATGGTCGTCAGGCGGCGGCAGCGCGCTTCGCAAGCGTCTCAGTGATGCGCGCCGACAGAACTTCCTGCGTGAACGGCTTCACGACGTAGTTATTGACGCCCGCACGAATGGCTGTGACGACTTTCGTCTTCTCCGACTCGGTGGTCACCATGATGATCGGCGCGGTAAATCCACGAGCCCGCGCCTGCTTGACGAATTCGAGACCGTCACACGTCGGCATGTTCCAGTCACACAGCACGAGATCGGGAAGGAACGCGCCGAGCTTGCTCAGGGCGTCCTGCCCGTCCGATGCCTCTTCCATCTGCTCGACGCCCATTTGGGCGAGCATCGTGCGCTGGATGTTGCGCATCGTCTTGGAGTCGTCGATGAGCATGATTCGCAGGTTTTGGATCATCGCGCAGTCCCTTTAAGCCGCCTTAGCGGCGCTCCCGATTTCCGTCATCAGTAGTTCGACAAGGAACGTCCCGCCTCCGGTTGCAAACGGCAGCTGGAGCACAGTCGCTCCGTCGTCGGCAGCGCCGTCAACTGCCGGTGCCGTGGCCACCGGACCCATCACGATGCTCGGGCATCCGATCCGGATCTTCACACCGCTGATGCGGGACACAGCACCTCCGGCGATCATGTTGGCCAGTTCGCCGACAGCATCACGGAAGTCCGCAGAGCCGAACGGCATTCTTTTCCCGACGAATTTCAGCACGGCTTCGATCGACGGACCCTCGGGCATGATGAGGGTCACCGAGCCCATAACGTCCCCGCTCAGTCGAATCGTCGCTCGAACATGCCGCTCCGTCAGCGCCGACGCGCCCGGCTGGGCCAACTGCGCCTCCACTGTCTGCTTGAGCATCGTGCGGAACAAGTTCTCGACGCTGGCGACGAACGGTTCCACAGAGCGCTGCTGGATAGGCCGATCCATGAACGTCCACACTCCTGCCGAGAAAGATCCGCATGGCCGACAGAGGAGAGCGTCGGGCCAGCGTCGGAATCGACAGGTTGGTGGAAGAAGTTGAGCAGGTCCGTCTAAGTTCACAATGCGTGGCGCTTGCACTGCCTGCACAGACCGCGCCGCCGGTGCGACGCGTCCCTCGACAGGAAGCTCGACAGGAAGCTCGACAGGAAGCTCGACAGGAAGCTCACACGAACCCAGTCACGAACCCAGTCACGAACCTGGACCCGGGTTCTCTGCTGCTAGTATGCGGCAGCATGCTGAAGATCACCGGTGGAGAGTTTCGTTCCCGTTTTCTGGCCAGTCCCGAGGGCGAGGACCGAACGCGTCCCATGACCTCCCGGACCAAGGAGTCGATCTTCAATCTGCTGCGCGGCTGGTTCGATGACGCCCGCGTGCTCGATCTGTTCTGCGGCGTGGGGACGATGGGACTTGAGGCCGTTTCGCGCGGTGCGCGCGAAGTGCTGCTGATCGAACAGGACCGCGAGGTGTACGGATACCTCACGCGCAACATCGCGGCGCTCAACTGCGGCGACCGGGCCACGGCGATTCTCGGTGACGCGCTTGGACCGCTCGCAATCGACCGGGCGCCGAAGCCTGTCGACATTGTGTTTCTCGACCCGCCCTACGCCCTGATCCTCGACCCCGAGCGGCGGGCAGCGGTGTTTCAGCAGGCGCAGCGGCTGCGATCGGTGATGGCGCCGAAAGGTTTTCTCGTGCTTCGATCGCCGATCGATCTCTCGCCCGAGGATCGAACGATCGAGGGGTTCGATGGGCCGGAGTGTCACGAGTACGGAGCGCAGATGAAAGTGTTTCTCTACATGCCGTCCGCATCAGCCACGGGAGGCGCGTGATGCCAGCGCCACTGATCGCCCTGGCGCTTGCCGTGCGTCTCGTGGGACTCGCGGGCGCGCCGCCAATGCCGCCCGACATCGCCGCCGCAGTTGTCGACAGCCGCGCACACCTGCTGCGCATGCAAGAGTCCTTTGCCAACAATCCTTCGCGCGCCGAATGGCCGTATGAAGGCGTCTATCGCGTCCGCCGCCAGATTCCGTACGGCTACCGCGTCGGCGGCACTGCGATTGTCGCTCGGACACTGCTCGAAGCGCCTGGCTATCTGACGGACAACGAGCGGATCGAAGCGGTCCACCGCGCCTGTGATTTCATCATCGACGCGATCAACGAACCGCTGATGAGTCCCGATCCGAAGCTGTACAAAGGCGGCTATGACGTTCGGGGCTGGGGACACTGTTACGGCTTGCGTTTTCTTCTTGCACTCGAGCGCATCAACGCTGTGCCGGCAGAACGCGCGGCGAAGGTCGAACTCGCGATCCGCTGGTACCTGCACGCGCTGCAGTCGACTGAAATTCCGCAGACCGGCGGCTGGAACTATGCGCGCAAGCCGGGCCTCGAAGTCCCCTGCGGCTCGTCTCCGTTCATGACTTCACCGTGCGTGATGGCGCTGTACGAAGCGAAATCGAACGGTCACGCGATTGACGAAGCCGTGCTCGATCGTGCGCTCGCCTTGCTCGAGCGATCGCGCGGAACAAGCGGATACGTGGATTACTCGACGATGGAGCGCCACCCCGATCAGCCTGAGCAGATTCCCGGGGGGATCGGCCGCATGGTCGCTGCCGAGAGCGCACTCTTTCTTGCGGGCCGGTCCGACACGGGCCGTGTCCGCACGGCGATCGAGGCGTTTCTGACGCACTGGCCTGAACTCGAAGCGCGTCGCCGCAAGAATGGCACGCACGAGCCTCCGTACGGCGTGGCGCCGTACTACTTCTTTTACGGCTTTCATCACGCGGCGCTGGCGATCGAGCTCTTGCCGGATGACGAGCGGGGACCGCACCGCGACCGCCTCAACAGGATTCTTTTTTCCGTGCGCGAGCACGATCTGACATGGAACGATCGCGTGTTTCCTCGCAGCGCTAACTTTGGTACGGCGATGACGATGTCCGGGCTCCTCATGCCGTGGGGACCGCGACCGATCGGCCGTGAAGCTATGGAGCCGAATGCCTGATCTCAGCGGATTGCCCGCATCGCTGCGCCGTTCCGCGCGCTGGATGCGGCTCGCCGGCGTTCCCGCGATGGTGATGCATCCCGATTGGAAGGAGTCCTCGGCGAGCGTGCGCGACCGCCCCTGGCTTCTGTGGATGCATGGCCGTAGCGTCACCAAGGAAATCGATCCCGGCCGATTCCTGCGCTGTGTGCGTGACGGCATCGCGTGCGTTGCGGTCGATCTTCCCGGCCACGGCGAGCGGCTGGACGAAGCGATGCAGGCACCCGAGCAGACGCTGCGCGTGATCGATCAGATGCGCCGCGAGATCGACGCAGTGGTTGACGCCGCGCAGCAGCTCGACGGCTTTGGCCATGAACGCGTCGCGGTCGGCGGGATGTCGGCGGGCGGCATGACCACACTTGCGCGGCTGTGCGAACCGCATCGCTTCACCTGCGCGGTCGTCGAATGCACCACCGGCTCGTGGCGCTGGCAACCAAATCTGCGCAAGGGCGAGCCGACGAGCGACGGCCTCACACTTGCCGCACTCGATCCGATCAGTCATCTTGATCATTGGCGACCGATTCCGCTGCTGATCCTCCACAATCGACGGGACGAGTGGGTGCCCCTCGAAGGCATGGAGGAATTTGTGGAGGCGCTCCGCGCCAACACCGCGTCAGACGCCGTCACGCTGCACGTGTATGAGGAAACAGGCGCGCCGTTCGAACACGCAGGATTCGGCCGCATGGGCGCTGACGCCAAAGATCGCGTCGTAGCGTTTCTCGTGCGGCATCTTCGAGAGGACGCGCGCGGCTGACCGTTCACGGGTCCGGCGCAGCGACGACCGGCGTCGATGCAGCGCCTGATGAGATGGGGCTCTGCCCGCGCCAGATGAACTCGCCCGCACCGCGCCGCGTGATGTCGGCAACGAAGCGGTCGTACCCCTCTTTGAACGCGGCGAAGTCACCGTTGAAGTAGACGAGGACGATCGAGCGGCCGACCTTGCTCGCGAGCGCCCGCGACCGACCCGGCGGCAGATTCGGACTCGACGCGACCTTGCTCGCGACGCGCCCGGAAATCGCGTCCTGCAGCAGCTCTTCCAGCGCGGGTCGATAGCGCCCGTCCTCTCCATGCGCGAGGTACTGGGCCAGCGCCCACACCTGCGCGTAGTACGTGAGGAGCTTGCTGCGGCCGTCCCTCAGAAATCCTTGCGGGATCCCGGCGAGCAGCTCGTCCAGCGGGATCAGTTCGTCGTCGCGGACTGCGGAGCGCAGTTCGCTGTAGCGCTCATTGTTGCGCCACGGGGAGAACACAGGTTCGTCCTCGCCGCGCGCCCAGCGATGACCTTCCATATACGTCGCGAGTCCTTCCTCCAGCCAGATCGGCAAGGGGTGGCGGAAGGTCGACTGCGTGTACTGATGCCAGCCCTCATGCGCGGCAAGCGCCAGCGTGTCCCATCGGCCGAGGTCATACAGGATCACCTCGCCGTCGATCGTGTAGCCGCCGCGGCCAAGGGCGAGATAGGTACCGGCGTCACGCTTCATGCGCATGCGCGTGAAGTCGGCCCACTCGTCGCGCGTGCCGAAAAGGTATGTCTCAAGAGGCCGGGAAGGCTCGGGCAGCGGTCCGAGCGCCGAGGTGTAATGCTCCAGCGCAGATTCCATGAATCGCGCGACACTCTTCGTCGACGCCTCGTCGCGCACGGTGCTGCGAATCCGATAGTGGCGCGATCCGACCAGACGCCCGGCGACCGGCGCACCGGTTCCACCATCCGCTCCCGTCCAAGTCCATGGCTCGACGGTCAGCGGCAGTTGCACGGCGACCGCCGCGGCAGCAGCGGCTGGAGGCTTTCGTTCGACAGGCGCCTCCGCAGTCCGGACCGGCGCCGGCGGAGCGCCGACACGGCCGGCAGGCGTGCAGCCCGTCAGCATCGCGAGGGCGAGCAGGACCAACCGAGAGCAGCGGGCGTTCTGACTAGAAGTAGGCATGAGGAGAGGTCCGATGTGTCGTGCAGAGCGTAGCCCGGACGGAGCACCTTTCGACTAAAAACGTGACCGCAACGCACAACTCGTCCCGCCGTTTCTTCAGCGCTCACGCGCCCAGCGCCTCGAGCAGTCGAGTCGCCGCGGCCAGATCTGCCTCCGCAGTTGCCAGCTTCGTCCTCGTCTCCTCGACGAGCTCGGGCTTCGCCTTAGCGAGGTAGCCGGCGTTGCCGAGCTTTCCCTGGAAGCCGCCGATCTGCGCACGAAGGACCGCGATTTCCTTCTCCAGACGCGTGCGTTCAGCCCCGGTGTCGACAGCGTCCACAAGCCCGGCGAGCACCACCTCGTGGCCCTCAAAGGCAAAGGCGACTGCGTCCGCGGGCGATGAAGGCTGCATCAGACCGACTTGCTCCAGCCCCGCCAGCTGCTCGACAATGCCTTCGCTCGCGGCAATGAGATCGAGCACCGGCTGCGGCGCCTGGAGGCGAATGCGGCGCTTTGGCTGGACCTGTCGCTCGCCGCGCTTGTTGCGGATCGCGCTCACCAGCATCTGCACGCGCTCGAACGTGGCACAGGCCGCCGCGTCGTCGACCGAGCAGCTGATCGACGGCCAGGCTGCCAACGCCAGCGTCGATGACGGCGGCAGCTCGATGCCCGGCAATCCGGCCGTGCCAGCCGCCTGCACGTGCGGCCACAGCGATTCGGTCACGAACGGACAGACCGGATGCAGAAACCGCAGCGCCGCATCGAGCGCGGTGCGCAGCGTCCGCCGCTGTCGCGCATCACTCTTCACTGTCGGCTTGATCGCCTCGAGATACCAGTCGCAGAAGTCGCGCCAGATGAAGTCGTACATGGCTTCGGCGTATTCATTGAAGCGATAGGACCCGATCGCGTCCTCCACGGCGTGCTGGGTGCGATGCAGCCGCGCGATGATCCAGCGATCCACGAGCGGCAGCTGGGCGATCGGGACGGATTCCGTCGGACCAGCCGCCAGATTCGCCAGCGTGAACTTCGTCGCGTTGAACAGCTTGTTGCAGAAGTTGCGTCCAAAGTCGAACTTGCTCGAGGTGTTGCGGGCGAGCGGCATCGCGTCCGTGGGCGTGGCGATGCCGGTTGCGGCGCCGTAGCCTGAGACGATTTTGCGCGATGGATCCTTCGGCGATGACTGGATCGCATCGGCGACCGTGTGACCCGCTGATGTCGTGATCGTCTTGGGCGCGAAGATCTCGCCTGTATGCGGATCGATCATGTCGACCGGCATCCGCACGTCCTGCGTCATCGTCGTCATCTGCACGAGCGTGAAGCGCATGGCGTCGGCGCCGTGGCTGTGAATGATGTCGCGTGGATCGACGCCGTTGCCGAGTGATTTCGACATCTTCTGGCCGTAGCCATCTTGAATCATCGCGTGAATGAACACGTCCCGGAACGGCAGGCGTCCGTTCATGAAGTAACGGTTGAACATCACCATGCGCGACACCCACAGCGTGATGATCTCTCGCGCGGTGCACAGCACGTTGCTCGGATTGAACGTGTCGAGCAGCTCCGGTTCGATGTCGAACGCCTTGGGCTCCGGCCAGCCAAGTGTGGAAAGCGGCCAGAGCGCCGAGCTAAACCACGTGTCGAGCACGTCGGAGTCCTGCACGAAACCGAGCTGCTCGAGCCATTGAATGGCTTCGATGTCGCCAGCGCAGCGCACGCAGACAAACCGCGGACGCTGCTCGGCGCTTTCGCCGGAGTCAAGCGCCGATGGAAGCTCCTTGACTCGTCCATCACGTTCCCACGCAGCGATCTGCGCGTCGTAGGCACCCTTCGCGCGCAGCCACGCATCAGTCGTCGACGTCCACACCGGAATGCGATGTCCCCACCACAGTTGGCGCGAGATGCACCAGTCGCGGATGTTCTCATGCCACTGCTGGAAACTCTTCGCGTAACGCTCCGGCCAGAACGTAAGTTCGCCGTCGCCCGCACTTGGTGCTGATCGCGCGCGGGCGTCTGGCGTCCCCTCAACCTGCTGCGGTGCCATCGCGCGAAGCGCCGCACCGGCAAGCCGATCGTCGGTCACGCGCACATACCACTGCTCCGACAGATACGGCTCAATCGGCACATGGCTTCGATAGCTGTGGCCGACGGAATGCGCATAGTCTCGCACTTTCTCGAGCAGGCCGTGATCGCGGAACCACTGGACAATGCGCGTCCGTGCGTGCTCGCGCGAGAGACCGATGAGCTGCGCTGCATCTGCATTCGCGTCGCTCCAGCCGTCACGGTCGAGAATCGACGCGTCTTCCGCAAGCACATTTATCACCGGCAGCGAGTGCCGAACACCAAGCTCCCAGTCGTTCGTGTCGTGCGCCGGCGTCACCTTGAGGAACCCGGTTGCGAATGCCGCCTTCGGATCATCAGGATTGCCGCCCACCTGCTTCGCGATGTCCGCAGGCAGCACGACGTAGTCGTCTTCGATGATCGGGATGACGCGTCCGACGATCGGCAGCGTGACCGTCTTGCCGCGCAGCGCTGCAGCGCGCGGATCCTTCGGATTGAGCGCAACTGCCGTGTCACCGAGCATTGTTTCAGGACGCGTGGTCGCGACAGTCACGAATCCGCTGCCGTCCGTCAGCGGATAGCGCAGGTACCACATGTGTCCCTGCACTTCCTCCATCTCGACTTCGTCGTCAGCCAGCGCGGTGCGCGACACCGGATCCCAGTTGACGAGCCGCCAGCCGCGATAGATCAATCCATCACGGAACAGAATGAAAAACGCTTCGCGCACCGCTGTCGCGCACACCGGATCCATCGTGAAGCGCGTGCGCGAAAAGTCGCACGAGCAGCCCATCGCCTCGAGCTGCGCGATGATCGTCGCCTCGTATTCGTCCTTCCACGACTGCACCTTCCCGATGAACTCGTCGCGCGTGAAGTCCGTGCGCCGCTTGCCTTGCAGCTGCAGGCGCTTCTCTACGACCGCCTGGGTGGCGATGCCCGCATGATCGGTGCCGGGCATCCACAGCGTGTTGCAGCCCTGCATCCGGTGCACGCGGGTGAGCACATCCTGCAGCGTGTTGTTCAGCGCGTGGCCGAGATGCAGCGCCGCCGTGACGTTCGGTGGCGGGATGAAAATCGAATAGGCCTCGGCATCACTGCGAGCGTCCGCCCGAAACGCATTGCTGTTCTTCCATACGGCGCGGGCCACAGGCTCCGCGTCCTTCGCCGAGTACGATTTGGGAAGCTCTCCGCCTGCGGCCGCCCCGACGTCCGACCCGACGTCCGCCGCGAAGTCAGGCCGTGGTGCGTTCGGGGCGGGTCCAGCTTGTTCCGTGGTAATTCCGTGCGTCAGCGACATAAGCCGTTCATCATACCGATCGCCGCGTGCCTCTCCGTGAGCGCGTCAAGTTTGTCGCTCGTCCACTGCGATCAGGCGACTTCACCGGCACCCCCGTCCGGCGCCGTCGCGCCCCCACCTGTCACCCCCGTGCGTCAAGCGGTGTCCGATGTTGCGATCAACGACGCTCGTGGCGCAGCGGAAAAGGCGCTCGACGATGGACGCGTCGACGACGCTGTCCGTCTCGCCGAGTTTGTAGCCGAGCACCGCACCGATCCGCGCGCCGCCGAACTGCTCGGCCGAACGCTCATTGCGCTGGCATCCGTGCGCGCGCAGCAGAATCTTCCCGGCGCAGCAATCGCTGTGGACGAAGCTCGTCGTCGCGCTGCGGATGCCTATCGGCTGGCTGCGGCGCGTGATCCCGCCAACGCGGCGCTGCAGGATGCAGCGGCCCAGGTGATCGACAGCGCGGGCGACCTGGCCGGCGCGCAGGCGCTGTACGACCGCGCCGTCGAACTCGAGCCGCTGAACACGACATACCGGCTGCATCGCGGCAACGCGCGATTGCGACGTGGCGACATCGAAGGCGCCGATCAGGACGTTGAGGCCATGATCGAGAGGCCCGATGGCTGGGCCCACGCATTGCGCGCGCAGGTGAGGCTCGCACAGCAGCGCACCGCCGAGGCCGTCGCCGCCGCCACGGCAGCCCGGGCGCAGGCACCGGGCGATCTCGCGTTTCGCGTGCTGCTCGCGCGGGCGCTGCGTGCCGACGGGCAGCCCCAGGCTGCGGTCGAACTGCTGACTGGTCTTTCGCCACACGAACGGACCGATGAATCCGTCGCCTACGAACTCGGGCTCGCGTGGTCGGCGATCGACCGGCACGACAAAGCCGCCGAAACGTGGGCGCACGCGTACCGTGGCACCGCGAACAAAAGCGTCCGCGCGGCGCTGGAGGCGGGCCGTGCATTCCTGCGCGCCGGCGATCGTGCCAGCGCGAAGTCGTGGCTCGACATCGCGCGCCTGCTCGATGCGGACAATCCGGGTGTCCAGGAGCTTGCCTCGCTCATTGGCGCTGCGGCCACCACGCAACCCTGACTGCTCAGCGCAGCCAGCGGCCGCCATCGATGCGCACGATCTCGCCGGTTAGATAGCTCGCATCAAACAGAAGCCAGCGAACCAGCCGTGCTGCCTCCTCTGGCGTGCCCGGCCGGCCGAGCGGAATGCGGCGCTCGTACGCGGCCCGCTCTTCAAAGTCGACATCGTCCGGCCACGCGATGACGCCAGGTGCAAGTCCGTTCACGCGTACCTCCGGCGCGAGTTCAATCGCCAGCGTCGCGACCAGATCACTCGCCGCCGCTTTGCTCATCGAATATGCCGTGAAACGACGGCGCGGACGGCCAAGCGCATGGATGTCGGAGAAGAAGACCACCGCACCGCGGGCGCGGCGGAGGTTCGCTGCGAGTGCCTGGGTCAGCAGCAGCGGCGCCATCGCATTCACGCGAAACTGCGTGAGCACATCCTCACTCGTGATCGATCCGAGCGGCGTCGGCGTGTAGGTGCTCGCGTTGTGCACGAGTCCTGCGAGACCGTCGAGGCTCAACGCTGCGAGATCGCGACCAGTCCGCTCCACGGCATCAGCGACGTTCAGATCGACAGTCAGGCACGTGACATCGATCGTGTATCCGGCATCGGACGCAACGCGCACCGCGTCCTCCGCAGTCGCGTGCAGTTCATCACAGCTCGTGTGGCAAGTCAACAGGAGATCTGCGCCGTGGCGGGCCAGCTCGAGCGCGACAGCCCGGCCGACGCGGCGCGCGGCACCCGTGACAGCAACACGCGGCCGTCCGATCAACGCGGTGCTCCGCGGTCCTCGTCGCCGTCGCCATCCGACACTTCGTCAGGACGGCGCGGCGGCACGACCAGTCGCCGCCCCGCTTCACGCCATGCGTCGCGTGTCACCGTCGCCTTCACGGCCGTGTGACGCACCTCGGCCATGCGGCGAAGCGATCTCGACAGAAAGATGAGGAACAGCAGGAGCAGTAGACCGCCGCCGACCACCCACAGCAGGAACGGTCCCGAGGTCATGTTCGAAACCGGCGGCGGACTCGTGGCGGGCATGGTCCCCAGCGTGGAAAGGACGAAGTTCCCCGCCGAGGAACCGGTTTCGTCCGCTGCGCTCGTCTGGGCGTGCATGAACGTGAGTATAAGGCCGACGCTCTCATGCAGCGCTTGGGCGCAATCTCCCGGCAACAGTGCTCGCGCGCGCTTGCGACTTGTAGAATCCCGTACTCCCGATGACGTCCGATTCAACTCCCACCCCCGCCATCGGGCCCCCCACTTCACATGATTCAGCATTGCGTTCAGCGGGGCGTTCAGCGGGGCGTTCAGCAGGGCGTTCAGCATGGCGCCGGGGCCTCGCTCGCGCGGTGCTGATCCTGCTTGCGCTGGCGCTCACGGCAGGCTTCACGCTCACTCGTCCGGCCGTCCTGCGTCGCCTGCTCGAACCGGCGCTCGGCAGAGCGTTCGGCGGCGACGTGCATCTTGAACGGGTATCGGTCCACGGGCTGACGGAGATCCGCGTTGGATCGATGACGCTGACTTCGCCGGGCTGGGAGGGACCGGCGGCCGAAGTGGTGCGGGCGGAAGATCTGCACATCACGCTGTCGCGCAGCGATCTCTTCTCCGGCCAGGTGCGCGTCGACTCCCTCTCATTCGGCCGGCTGCGGATTCGGGCCGCCGAGCGCGATGAAGCCCCGGGTGTATTCAACGTGCTCGATCTTCGGCCCGATGTCGCAGGCGGTGATGAACCGCTACGCGTCCGGCGAATTGATCTCGCGCGGCTTGAACTCGAAATGGGCACGGTGGCGCGCGACGGAACGTGGTCGAAATCAGGCTCGCGCGCGTTCTCGGGATTCCTGTCCCCCGATCCGTCCTCGGCGGACGCGCGGAACAGAAAGGAGGGAACCCTCTTTGCGTTTCAGCTGCAAGATCTCGCGCGCGGAGGTCCGGTGCTCACCGGCACATGGGACGACTCCACCTTCGCATTCACTGTCGTCCTTGCTGCGCTGACGCTGGATTCAGAAATTCTGGATGCGCTGCCGCTCGCGATCCGTCCAGCTGCGAAGGCGCTCAAGCTGGGCGGCGAAGTGCGCGGTGCTTCGATCCGGTGGGCGCCCGATGCACCGCTCACGGCGGACGTCGCAGTCGTCGATATGCGGCTCACGCTTCCCGACCTCAATCTCGGTGACCGATGGAGCCGTTTTCGCGACGGCAAGCGTGAACCGCGCAAGGGTCTTCCGACGATGCACATCCGCGAAGGTCGCATGCGGTTCGACGGCACGCGCGTGACGTTCGAGCGTCTCGTCGGCGAGATCGCATCGAGCGCCGAGGATCCGGGTCTCGTGCCGGTGCCGGTGGAAGTCAACCTTCGACTCGACCTCGGTCCCGAATCGCTCAAGTCAATTGACTGGCGCGATGCAGCTGCCCGCAAGCAATGGTTTGACGATCTGCTTCTGACGGCGCCCTTCAAGTTCGATGTCGCCATCCGAGGATTCGACTCCGAGGATTCTGCGCCAGGACACTTGCCGATTCTCGAAGTGCCGACACCGGTCGCCGCGGCACTGGAGGTGTTCGGCTTCACCGCGTGGAAGCTCGACGTGGAGGCGGAGTTTTCACGGGGTCTGCCGCATAGGGACGAGCGCGGCCTACTCGTGTCCTCGCCGATTCTCTCGCGCGGCCAGTGCTTTCTCTCCAACGCGCGCGGCGCGTATGAAGAATTCCCGTATCCCATCAGCGGTGTCAAAGGCCATCTCTCGTTCGATCTGACCGAAGGCGGACTCGACCGCATCACCGTCGACTACATCACGGGAACCACAGCCAGCGGATGCGACGTCAACATCAGCGGGAATGTCGTCAGTCCCGGCAAGTCCGCTGGTGTCGACATCGCCGTGCGCGCCACCGCGCTGCCACTGAATGATCAGCTGATCGACTGCTTCAACGGCGACATGCGGGCTGCCCTCGCGATGCTGGTGCACCGACCGTCGTATGAACGGCTCGTCGCGGCGAAGCTGATCCCAGACGACCAGACCGATGAGCTGCGCCAGCAGATGCGGGCGCTCGATGCGGAGATGCGCCGCATCAGCGACGAAGCGGCGCGCACGGCAATGGGGCTTGAACTTGCACGCCGCGCCCGGATGCTTCAGACGCAGCCATTTGTGCTGGGGGGGACTGCCGCCATTGACCTGCGGCTTGAGCGTCCACTGGGACCCGATCAGGAAATCATCGGCACCGGCACGGTGACAGTCGATCGCGCTGGGCTCGTCGTGCAGCACTTTCCGTATCCAGTGGTCGTGACCGGCGGCAAGCTTCTGGTGCTGCGCGACGAAATCGTTCTCGCTGACGGTGGCCTGCGTGCCGTCACGCTCGACGGCGGCGTCGTGCGCATCGCCGGGCGGCTCGTCGTTGAGCGCGCCGTCGTCAACGGCCGCCACACATCCGTCGTGCGGCCGGAGATCTCGCTGACAGGTGCCGGTGACCATGTCTCGCCGCGTCTGTTCGCCGCGATACCGCCGTCGCGCGACACGTCGCACGAGGGGTGGCCCGGCGGCACGCTCGCGCCGAGCGCTCGACTGCTCGCGGCAGCGCGCGTTCAAGGGGAACTCGACTTCCACGGCGAGATTCGCGGCGACCCCGCGCAGCCGGGACCGCCGCAGCTGACGCTCAATGTCGAAGTGTCGCACGGGTCGATCGATGCCGAGCAGGCCGAAGGCGTGGGACTCGCCATCCCGCGCGGACTGCAGCTGCGTGACCTGCGTGCGTCACTTCGCATCGCCGAAGATCGTGTGGAAATCCGTTCGCTCGAAGCGCTGGCTCTCGATGGCATCGGCAGCATCACCGCGAGCGGTCATTACGACGGCGACGGTTCGAAGTCGGTCGACGTGACGCTGCACGACATGTCCATCGCGCCGTGGCTCGCGGAAGCGTTCCCGACTGCCGCCCGCGCCGGTGCGCGGGCGTGGTGGAATCATCTCCGCCCCGAGGGCATGTTCGATGCGTCGATGAAGCTCGTCGCATCGTCGAGCGGCGCGTTGCAGGCGGAGATCGTCGCGCAGCCTCGCGCGGTGACCGTGGCGCCGGACGGCCAGCGGATTGCGTGTCGCGGCGATGGCGGCGATCTGCGCATCACGGCGAACGACGGTACTGGCGAGGCGGTCGCTCGCGGGCTGCGACTCATCCTGATGGATCCCGACGATTCGGCCGGCGAGCATGGCACACATGGCTCGATCACGCTCGACGGCGGACTGCAGTTCGGACCGGAAGGCGTGCGGTCGTTGGAGCTCCGCGCCCGCGCGGAGGACATGGAGTTCGCGTCACCGCTCATCCCGGCGCTGATGGGCGAGGCGGACGAATCGGCGTTCGCCGCGACCTACGAATCCGTCAGGCCGGTCGGCCGATTCGACGGAACATTGACATTCGCGTCGATCGGGGCGTCCAAGCCGACGTGGAATCTCGAGTGTGCCCCAAAGTCGCTGTCTGTTGACATCGGCAGCACACGGCCGTCGGCGCTCTTCTCCACGACCTCGCGATTCACGGCCACGCCGAAATCGCTGCGCTGTACCGAGCTTGAGGCACAGTTCGCCACCGGGCGCATCCTGTGCGATGCGTCGATTGACTTCGGTGCATCGCCGCGCATCGGCACTGCGAGCTTTGAACTGCAAGCGACGCAGCTCACCGAGGAACTCGCCGCACTTCTTCCGCCGCCGTTGAACACCGCGCGCGAGACGATCGAGCTTTCCGCGACACGGTTTTCCCTCGACGACGCGCACCTGTCCGTGCAGTGGACGGCGGAAGGCACAATGCTGAAGCCGCTGCTCTACTCCTTCGACACGAAGCTGACGGTGACCGGCGCGAGCTTTCACGCTGGACTGCCGATCACGGAATGCGACAGCACTGCGACGATGTCGTTCCGGTACGACGGTGCGGGCGCGGAGCCTGTCGCGCATCTCGATGTGACACTTGATGCGGACCGGCTGCGCATCCACGACCGCGAACTCGTGGATGGCACAGCGTCGCTGGCGCTTGATCATGGCGGCCGCCTCTTCGTCGCACGGAGCTTTGAAGGCACGCTCGCCGGAGGGCGGCTTGCCGGCAACGCCTCGTTCGACATTGCAACGCGCCACTACGCCGCCGATGTCCGCGTGAGCGGCGCGGAACTTGGACCGCTGATGTATCCGCGCGATGCGAATCCACCCACGACCGGCGTCGTGGACGGCCGGCTGACCGTCGACGGCAATCTCGATGACCTTGCGAGCCGCCGCGGGCGCGGCCGCGTCTCGGTGCGCGATGGCATCATGGCGAGTTCGCCAGAGACGCTGCGGCTGCTGCAGATCAGCCAGCTGATGCTGCCCCTTTCCTCCGCGCTCAAATCGGCTGACATCGCGTTTTTTCTCGAAGGACCGATTGCCACGTTTGACCGCTTCGTTCTCGCCGCGGACGGACTCGATCTTGACGGACGCGGCACCGTCGACACGCGTGACTTCTCCATCGATGCGGCATTCACCAGCCGTGGACGGCTCGCCGTGATCAGTGACGTGCTCGGTGCGGTCAGCAATCAGCTGTATGAAATCGAACTGCGCGGCCCATTGAACGACCCCGTCGCGCGGCTTCGCCCCCTGCCCGGTCTGATCCGCTCGTCAAACCGAACTCGCACGATCCCTCCCAGCGAGCGCCCGACACCGGCGATCTCCCGGGCAGCGGATGAGTGATCGCGGTCCGCCGTGCCCAAGCAGGATCGACGCGATACCATCGCCGTCATGACCTCCTTTGAAGGCAGCCGCAAGCCGCCGCGCGTCACCGAGATCGCGGCCGCTGATCGCGAAGTCTCCGCAGCCGTCGAGGCGGCGCTGCGAACGCTGGGGCACGATCCCAGCTCGATCGACGCCACGTTCGTCGCTGACATGATGCGGACCTCGCTCAAGTTCCTGAAGGACGGAGCGGACTCCGGACAGCTCAAGCTGGTCACCGCCGCGATGAAGGAACTGCGATACGCCTACCGCGTGTTCAACCGGTATCGCGGCACGCGCAAGATTTCGATCTTTGGTTCAGCCCGGACGCCCGAAGATCACCCCGATTACATCGCGGCGCGGCGGTTCGGAGAGCTCATCGCCGAGCACGGCTGGATGGCGATCACCGGCGCCGGAAACGGCATCATGAAGGCGGGCCACGAGGGTCCGACGCGCGACTCATCGTTCGGCCTCGCGATTCGTCTTCCGAGCGAGCAGGCTGCAAACGCCGTGATTGACGGCGACCCCAAGCTCATCAACTTCCGCTATTTCTTCACGCGGAAGCTGATGTTCACCAGCAATTCGCATGCGATCGCCGTCTTCCCCGGCGGTTTCGGCACGCAGGACGAACTGTATGAAGTGCTCACGCTCATGCAGACCGGCAAGAGTGTGATTCTCCCGATCGTGCTCGTGGAAGGCGCGGAGGGCGACTACTGGACGACATGGGAACGGTTCGCTCACTTCGATCTGCTGCGGCGCGGATGGATCTGCGCGGAAGACGCGGCCCTCTATCGAATCTGCGCCACGCCGCAGGAGGCGGTCGAGAACGTCATTCGTTTCTACCGCCGCTATCGCTCCAGCCGATTTGTCGGGGACCGCCTCGTCATTCGACTCGACGCACCGCTCGGACCTGAGCAGATCGCTTCACTCGAGCATCGCTTCGGACGCATCGTGAAGGATCACCACATCGTGCAATCAGGTCCGCTGCTCGGCGAAGACGATTCGCTCGAACTTCCCCGCCTGCATTTCGTTTTCACACGCCGGGACTACGGGACGCTTCGTCATTTGCTCGACGCGATCAACGAGCTCCCGTACGAGGAAGCCGTCATCACGCCATGAGCTGGATGCGCCGCATCATCGTGCTCGGCGCCGCTGTGCAGTGTTCCGCTGCCGCCGGTTGTGAGCCGTTGCCGACCGATGCCTCACAGAGCGCGGTCGAGCAGGCTGCGAACGTCATCGATCGGCCGCGTTCGCCTGGCGAAGACAACGGTCTCGAAGTCGTCCGCTGGTCCGTGCACGACAGCGAGCCTGCGATCCGGCGGGCACTTGCCCGATACGCCGTGCGCGACGTGCCGCTCGGCGCGAGCATCGACGCGCTGGAGCGGCACGGCTTCCGCGCTGTCGTCGTTCCAGATGAACGTCTTGCCAATGTACTCGCTGACCTGGGCGGCACGACGCGTTCCGTCGCGGTCTGGCATGGCCAGGTGATCGAGTGGCGTGAAGTGACGCGTCTCGTCAGCGAATCGCCCCGCGTCGCAATGATCGATGGCCGCGCGGAGCAGCTCCCCGCGGGCTGGCTCCGGTTGATGGTCCGCGCGTGGACTGTGCCGCTGGAAGAAGGAGCGGCGCTCGAAGTGCAGCTGGCGCCGCAGCTGCTGAGTGACGCGCAGGATCTGACCGGCCTTGTGAATCGTGACCAGCTGCGCGGCCGGCTCTGGTCCGCGGCCGCCATCCACGTCGAACTGCCGCGCGACACCTGCCTCCTGCTCGTCTCCGCGCCGCCACGTCCGTTTGAGGTGGAGGAAGATCCTGAAGGGCCGCGAGGCGGCTATGCGGCGGATGCCCGCACTGGGACCGGTCCGCTCGTCGAATTGCCGAGCACGCTCGGTGAGCTGCTGCTGACTGACCGTGACGCTGTTCCGCCGCGTCGCGCCGTGCTCGTGTTGCGGGCGAAGCTGCCGGATATCCTCTTCCCCGATCCCGTGACACCGCTCGAACCTGACCCCGAGCGTCCTCTCGTCGAGCGGCCAGCCGAAATCTTCATGCGAGCCAGATCGTGAAACCATCCGCCATACGTCAGCGCGCCAAAGCGCCGCGCGACCTGGCACATCGTGATCGGCAGGCGCGCCGGGCACAGCGGCGCCTGCGGAGCATTTCCGCAGTCCCGACCCTGCTGACACTCGGCAATCTGGTGTGCGGCTTTTCGGCAATCCACTACGCGACCAAGCCGGTCGGTGTGACGCAGATGTTCGGGTGGAGCACGCTCACCGTCGCCGGGCTGCTGGTCTTCATCGGCATGTTCTTCGATGCGATCGACGGGTCTGTGGCGCGGCTCACACGATCGACGAGCAATCTCGGAGCGCAGCTCGACTCGCTCGCCGATGTTGTCAGCTTCGGCGTCGCGCCTGCGTTCATGATGCTGCGACTCGTGAGCCATTACTACGGGGAACGCGAGCAGATCACGATCCTCGGACCGGAAGCGGATTCGGTGTACGCGAAGATCCTCTGGTCGATCGCCGCCGTGTACGTCTGCTGCACTGCGCTGCGCCTGGCGCGCTTCAACGCCGAAACACCGTCCGCCGCTGAAGAGGATCATCGCAACTTCAAAGGACTCCCGTCGCCTGGCGCGGGCGGTACCGTCGCCAGCCTGATCATTCTGCACCAGCATCTTCTCGCGATCCGCGTCGGTGTTGAAGACACGCAGACGTTCGCGCGGTTCGCCGCATTGGGACTGCCGTTCGTCACCCTGATGTGCGCGCTCGCCATGGTGTCGACGCTGCGCTACGCGCACTTCGCCAATCGCGTCCTCCGCGCGCGGCGTGACTTCCCAAGCCTCGTCCGTTTCGTCGTGCTCGTCATCGCGTGCATCTATTCATTCCAGATCACACTTGCGGCGGCCTTCACGCTGTACGCGCTGTCAGGACCTGCGTGGACCGGCTGGCTCCTGCTGCGCCGCCGCACCGGCAGCGCGCCTCCGCCCCCTGCAACGCCGCAGGGCAGTCCTCCCGCCCTTTCCTGAGCACACCGCATGTCGACGTTCACGCACCGTTCCGCCACACCTGATGCCAGCGGACGATTTGGCATCTTTGGCGGCCGCTATGTTCCAGAGACGCTGATCGCGGCGCTTGATGAGCTCGCGGCCGCGTATGACGCCGCGCGCCGCGATCCGGCGTTCCAGGCGGAAGTCGACGGCCTGCTGCACGAGTTCGTCGGCCGTCCGACGCGGCTCACGCTCGCGCCGCGGCTCACGGCCTTCGCAGGCGGCGCGACCATCCTCATGAAGCGCGAGGATCTCGCGCATACGGGCGCGCACAAGATCAACAACACAATCGGGCAGGCGCTGCTTGCGAAGCGCATGGGCAAGAAACGCATCATCGCCGAGACCGGCGCGGGTCAGCATGGCGTGGCGACAGCAACGGCCTGCGCCCGCTTCGGCCTCGAGTGCGAGGTGTACATGGGCGCGGAAGACGTGCGCCGCCAGGCGCTGAACGTCTTTCGCATGCGGCTGATGGGCGCCAAGGTCAATGAAGTGACGACCGGATCAAAGACGCTCAAGGACGCGACGAACGAAGCGATGCGCGACTGGATGGGATCGGTCGGCGAAACGCATTACATCATCGGCAGCGTCGTCGGACCGCATCCGCTCCCGATGATCGTGCGCGACTTGCAAAGTGTGATCGGCCGCGAGTGCCGCGCGCAGTGTCTGGAGCGGTTCGGCCGACTGCCGAATGTGGTCGTGGCGTGTGTCGGTGGCGGATCGAACGCCGCAGGCATCTTCGCACCGTTCGTCGCCGATACTGGCGTTCGGCTCATCGGCGTGGAAGCCGGCGGCCGCGGCGCCGCGCCCGGCGACCATGCGGCGCCGCTGAGTCTCGGATCACCGGGCGTGCTGCACGGCTCGCTGAGCTACGTGCTGCAGGACGAGGTCGGTCAGACGAGCGACGTGCACAGCTGCAGCGCGGGACTTGATTATCCCGGCGTTGGACCGGAACACAGCTTCTGGAAAGACCAGGGACGCGTCGAATACACATCCGCGACCGATGCGCAGGCGCTCGCCGCGTTTCAGACACTCGCGCGCCTGGAAGGCATCATCCCCGCGCTCGAGACATCACACGCGGTGCACATCGCGGTCGACGTCGCCCGCACCCTGCCGAAGGACAGCCTTGTCGTGATCAACTTGAGCGGCCGCGGCGACAAGGATGTGCAGGAAGTGATGCGGCTGCTGGGCATGAGCTGAGGGGAGATCGCAGTCTGCAAACGACTTGATGCTCGGACTTTCTCAGCGGCGAGTACGAGGGGGCCCTTCAGGCTGCAAAACCTTTGGCGACTCACCGGGGGTGTCTGCACGCCGCCGTGACGACTTGCTGGACGTGCACTTCCCGAAGGGGGAGCGGATCACACGCTCCAGTTGCCCAAGAGAATCGCAAGATCGCCTCCGCCGACCGTGCCGTCGTGGTCGAGGTCGGCGGGACCAGGGATCGCGCTTCCCCACGCGCCGAGCAGCTCCGCGAGGTCCGCGCCGTCGACATCGCCGTCTTCGTCGAGGTCGCCGAGCAGCTCGCAGGTGTCGGGCACGAAGTTCGCATTCACGTCCGCCGCGTCGCCCATGAGGATCTGACGCGCGTCGCCGACACCGTCGCCGTCGCAGTCGGCGAGTCGCGTCAGAAGGAGAATCGAATTCGGGTCGCCTCCGCGCAGGAGCTCGAAGTCGCCGCTGATCCCCTCGCCGACTCCGATCGACTCGCCCCAGCAGGCCAGGGTCCCGTCGACTGCGACCGCCGACGCACCGGTAGGACCAATGCCAACGAGTGCAAACTCGCCCGACGGCACCTGGTCGCAACCGACCTTGTCGAGGAATCCCCAGCAGGCGATCGTGCCGCGATCGGTGAGAGCGAGGGCATGCGACCACCCGGCCGACATGGTGGCGAAGCTTCCCTCGGGGGGCTGGCAGGTGCCGGCCGCATCGTTTCCCCAGCATCCGATCGAGCCGTCAGGGCGCCGTCCGAATGTGCGCCCGTCGCCGGCCTCCACTTGGACGAAGGGGCCGCTCGGCGCGTTGCACTGGCCGTACGTGTTGTCGCCCCAGCAGACGATCTCGCCGTCGGGAGTCAGCGCCGCCACGTGATCATCGAATGAGCTGATCTGGATGAACGGCCCTGCCGGAGCGTCGCCGAACGCGGCCGAGTTCGGGCCCCACATGGCGACTTCACCGTCCCCGCGTAGGGCCACCTCCGCCGAGTCGGCGCCGTCGACATCGATCCACGGTCCGTTGGGAACGACGCAGCGACTGTCGAGCGTGCTCCCCCAGCAGACCCCCTTTGCCGGAGACGTCGACGGCGATGCTGTGAGCTGGGGGTTCGCACTGGCCGGAGCCATGCGGACACCGACGGTGTGCGCGCCTCCATCTCCCGGCTGGATCGACGTGTTTTCCCATAGGATCGAGTTCCGAACAACCACCATGCCATCCAATCCGACGTCCTCATCGCGGAGCACCGCGAGTCCGCCGCCCCGGCGAGCTCTGTTGCCCACAACCGTGCAATTCACTATGCGCGGCGACGCCTTAAACCCCGAGCGGATACCTCCACCCAAGTCGCCCGCGAAGTTCCGGACAAACAAACAGCGGTGCTTCAGGCTTTCGTGTGGGCAGGTGACCCCGGATACAGATCCAGCCCGCCAAGGTGAAACATGATCGCGTTCCTGAATCGCGCGCGGTTCCGGTACCCGCACGCCCGCGACTTCACCCGCTGGATCTTCGCGTTCATCGACTCGCCCAGCGCGTTCGTCGCCTGCAGCACCACCGCGTTCACGATCCCGTCCAGGTGCTTCCGCACCGTCCGCCCCACCCGCACCATCGGCTCCAGTCGGCTCCGGCTGGTCCAGCGCAGCCATGCCTCCCACGCGCGGCGCGCCCACGTCGGGCTCGCGTAGTGCCACAGCTGCATCGCCGACTCCTTCATCGCCCACGCACGCGCCGTCTTCAGGCTGCCCGACGCCAGCGAGCGAAGCCGCGCACGCCGGTCGTCACGCATCCGCGCCGGCTTCTGCAGCCACAGGTACTTCGTCCGCTTCAGCGAATCGTCGCCCTTCCCCGACAGCTCGCGGTGCTCGCGACGCCGCACCATGTCGACCGCGTCACCCAGATGCTTCGCGGACATGTTTTCCACCCGGAACTTGTCAAAGGCGATCCGCGCATTGGGAAGATGCCGCTTCACCGCGTTCATGTACGCCGGCCACATGTCCATCGCCGCCACCTCGACCGCTGCGCACCGCTCCTTGCCGAGATCATGGAAGAACGCGTCAAGACACTCCTCCTTCCGCCCGTCGGACACCGCCAGCGCCCGCGACCGGTCCAGGTCCGTCACCACCGTCACGTACTCGTGCCGCTTCTGAAACGATGTCTCGTCAAGCCCGATCCGCGAAGGACACAGCGCCTCGCGGCGCGCGAGCCCGCGGCGCACCGCGCGGGACATGATCCCGTCGACCTCGTCCCCCCTTGCGTCCCAGCTCAGCCGCAGACATCGCGACACTGCGGAGGCGCTCGCCTTCTTCAGCCAGTCGATCACGATCCTCTCCATGAGCATCGTGAAGCGCGAGCCCGGCTCCGCCTACGGCACCGCGATCTGGCGCACGCCGTGTTCCGCGCACTCCACACGCGGCACGTCGGCCGCAAGATGCGTCTCGAACTGGCAGGTGTCCAGATGCCGCCAGCGCCGGTGGAGCGTGTCGTAGCCCGGCGCAGCCTTGCCGCACCTGGGACAGACAGCGGCGCCCCGGTGTTCGACCACCACGTCGACCGTGCCCGCCGCGACATCAAGCACGACGTCGCTGACATGCCAGGGAGCTTCGATGCCAAGGATCTTCGCGTAGAGGTCTCGGTCGCGCATCCGCGCACCGTAGCCGTCGGCGACACAGCGCCGGGCCAGGCACGGCCGCGATCCGGCCCCCATGAAAAACGCGAGCCCGCCGTCGCCTTCGCATCGCCGCCGCAAGGATCCGGCGCATGCGGGGGCGACGGCGGGCGGTGAGGCGCACCCATGATGCCGCGGTCTCGCCGGAGCCCGAGCGGAGCCGCCCGAAAGATGGCCTTCCTTTTCTCTGGCGCCGGCCTGCGGACGGAGCCCGGGCTGCGGAACGCGGCAGCGTCACCCACAGGAAAGCCGGAAGACCCAAAAAGTTGGCAATGTTCGGCGCACCGCCGGATTGAACTGCAATGCCGCCGCCGATGTGATCGGCGAAGTTGCAGCGGAACACACAGTTGTCGATTCGCGGCGACGAGTTAAAGCAGTAGATGCCCGCGCCGTTTCCGGCTGGCACCGACTGAACAGGCGTGGCAGTCTCGCACGGCAAGAGTGGCGGGGCAGGTGGTGGAGATTCGCCAGTCCCCACGAGATAGGCCCGGTTCCTCTCGAAGATGCAGTTGACGATCATCGTGTCCTGCGTGGCACAGAGTAGACGCACGGCAGCGCCGGTGTGCGCGTGTGCTCGGTGAGCCGGCAGTTGCGCAGCACGATGTCGCGATCGACGGCGAGAACACCTGCGCCGCCGCCGGGCAGCGGCTGAATCGTGCATGAGCCGTTCTCCGTAGCGGTATTCGCGAAGCCGGCGGTGATCGTGACCCCGTCGATGAGTGGGGCAGGCGAACCCGCCGGCGCTTCGGCTGTCGTGCAGCGGACGACGAGATAGCTGTTGTCCGTCACGATCTCCGAGTCGCCGATTTCGCCCGTCAGGATCGTTTCGCAGGCGATCGGCGGATCGACTGGAGGGGCTTGGCAGTACGACGCGAGCTCCTCCGGATACGTCGGCACTTTCCGCTCGCTCGGATCGCCGACGCCGCCCGCGTAGCCGCGAAAGCCTCCGACGAGCCTGACGCCCGGCGGCACCACAAACGACCTGGTCCGATCATTGCTCTGCTGAGGCGCGCCGTTGGCATTGCAGTACTGGTCGGGCCGGTAGGTCCCTTGCGCCACGAAGATGTGCGTGATGCCCGACAGAAGGAGCGCCCGCTGCATTGAGCGCGTCGGCCAAGTACTTGTATGCATACTCCCAACTCGAACCGGTCAGGGGCTCGTCGCAGCCGACGCTCGCGTCGACGAAGAGGACACTGGTCGGATTCGAGCAGAGTGCCGCATAGTCATCAGCAAGCGCCACTGGCGTCGCGAGAATGACGCCGAGCGACGCCGTCAATGTGCCAACCCGAGGCAGACTCCTGGGTGTGCGTGTCACGCGCGGCTCCGTTTTTGCTCCATCAAGATTCGCTCGCCTTCCGCCCTTTGCCTATCCGAATCTCACCACGGTCGAGCACAAGTCGAGAGCCAGCTTTCGAAACGACGAGATTCGGTCGCGGGCTGCGCCGGCCTCTTTCAGGAGTTCGACGAGGACTTGTCCGCTCACTGAAACGTGTGCAGCCCAACCGTAGGAATCGCAGTCTGCGAAGTCATGCCCCCCTCCGCGCAATCTGCGGACGCCTGGCTCCCGCGCGTCAGTCCTTCGGATGCAGATCAATCGCCACCGGCAGATGATCGCTCGCGTACCCGGCGACCTCGATGTCTTCGCTCGCGTCGGACGGCGGCAGCGGCGTGCCGAGCACGAAGAACGAGTTGTCGATCGTGTCGGCATCCAGGCCCGCACTCATGAAGATGAAGTCGATCGGCCGGTTCGTGATGTGCGTGAGGTACATCGCGGCCGATGCCTTGCGATCGAACCGCTTGTCGTACGCGTTCTTGAACCCCGCGTCGAAGTACACCCGGATGCTCTTGCGCGTCGGTGTCGCGTTGAAGTCGCCGATCACCGCGAGGTTGCGCTGCGGCTCCTTCGCGAGGCGCGCGGTGGCGAGTTCGACGACCTGCAGAGCTTCGAGTTCGCGCTGCGCATCAAACTGGCGCCCCCCCGCCTTGTGATGGACGACGAACAGCGTGAGCTCGTACCCGTCCTTCGTCCTGAGATCGACCATGAGCGGACTGCGGGCCCAGCGCTTCGGCATGGCGTCCGCCGCGAGCTTACTCCAGCCGTCACCGGTGCGCTTCGCATCCATGTCCGCAATCGCTTCGCGCGGCCAGTTGACAACATTCGTGATCGGTACGCGCGAGAGCACCGCCTGCTCGATGCCGCGACCGTCGCCGGCATCGACACTGGCGACGTGGTCGTAACCGAGTCCCTGCAGATAGCCGTCGCGAAACTGCAGCAGCGCCGCTTTGCTTTCAATTTCCTGCAGCGCGAGCACATCGGCGTCCAGTCGCTTGATCGTGTCGGCGATCGCTCGGAGGCGCGATGTCGGCGTCGTCATCGTCTTGTCGTCGATGTCGCCCGAGATCGAAGGGTCGTCGTGGTCGTCAAAGAGATTCTCGACGTTGTAGGTTGCAAGCCGCACGCTGCCGGGCGACTTCGGCAACGGCTCTTTGCAGCCATACCGGAGCGTCGGTTCAACCGGCTTCGCCTGCTGGGGAGTGGCGCTTCGCCCTTCGGGAGGCGCGGCGGCGGGCGCCGACTGCTGACTTACCCGCAGCTCGGTCTGATCCGCAGCATCGTTCAGCGGATGACCGAGCGGAGAGCCGCACGCGAGCGTGAGGAATGCAACGGGAACGAGCGCGAGCGGCGACCGACGAAGGCGCGGCGGCGCGTTCGAGTCTGCAGGCAAGCGGAGCTGACGAGTCTTCAGATGTCGGAACCCAAACATCACAGCCAGTCTACCCCGAGAGTGCGCGCACCAGCCGAACTTCAATCCCGGCGAGCCCTTGTGGCGCGCGCGCCGTTCACTGGTACACCTTCGCGAGCTCGGCGGCGTTCTCGTACTGCCGTTCGAGCCACTTCGACCAATCAGAGCCCATATTCCCGGCCGGCGCAAAGACGATCGATTCGATGCCGAGTTCCCGGAGCTTCGCCCGGATCGCGTTGCCCGGCTCGTCCTCCCAGATCATCCAGCGGGCCGGGTGCTCCGTGAGCGCCGTTTCCAGGTCCTTCAGCGCGTCGGCCGACGGCATCTCCTCCGGTTCCCAATGCACGGAAATAGCGTTGAGCGAAAACCGCTGTTGGAGATACTGATAGACGGGGTGCGAAAAGATAATCGGCAGCGCCTGCTGCCCGCCGATTGCAGCCTCGAGGCGCCCGTCGAGATCGCGGAGATCGCGCTCCACCGCGCCGAATCGACTCTCCATATCGGTCGCGTGCGCGGGGCGCGCTTTCACGAGTGCATCCTTGATCGCACGGGCCTGCTCGATCGCGCTCATCGGATTGATCCACGTCGTGAACGCGGTCTCGCCATGCGAGTGCGAGCCTTGCAGACCATGGCTGTGCGTCACACCATCCTCGACAATCCATGTCGACCGAAAGCTGTCGGCGGTGACAACCACGTTGCGCTCGGGCAGTGACACTCTGGCCCGCCAAGGTTCGAAGCCGGCGCCATTCAGCAGGATGAGGTCGGCCGCTTGCAGCGTGATGATGTCGGCGGTTGCCGGCGTCCAGAACGCCGGATCGACATCGGCGGGCGCCACCATTGCGACCTTGACGGTTTCGCCTCCGATCTGTGCGGCGAAGTACGCGAGCGGCGCATTGCTGGCGATCACGTTCAACACGGCGCTCTCGGCTGCCTGCGGTTCACCGGACGGGCTCGCGCCTCGTGACGGCGCCGTCTGCGACTTCGGATCTTCGCAGCTCACGAGACCCGCAAGCATCACGATGCATGAAACGAACACAAGAATCGAGTCGAATGGGATACCGCGGCGCATGACATCTACCTCAGAAAGAAGGCACACAAGCCCGTCGGACAGCGAGAAGCGGTAGGCTACCCGCGCCACCCCACCGATGCTTACGACGACGGAGCTCAACTTTCGATATGCACCGCCGGGCGGATTTGAGCTCCGCGTGCCGCCGCTTGCACTTGCTGCTGGTGACACCATGGCGATCGTGGGACCAAGCGGTTGCGGCAAGAGCACGCTGCTCTCGATCCTGGCTGGCGAACGGCGTCCGACCAGCGGGACCGTGCGCTTCGGGGATCAGGCGATCAGCGAACTGCCCGATGCCGATCGCCGCGCGTTTCGCATCACGAAGGTCGGACTCGTCTTTCAGGAGTTTCGGCTCGTCGAGTATCTCGATGTGCTCGACAACATTCTGCTCCCGTGCCGCCTGCATCCGGCGCTGGCCCTCGACGCGAGCATGCGATCTCGCGCGATAGCGCTCGCCGAACGCCTCGGGATCGCGCCGCACCTGCACCGGTTGCCGGAACGTCTGTCACACGGCGAACGGCAGCGCGCTGCCGTGGCGCGGGCGCTCGTCACGAATCCGCGCCTGCTGCTCGCCGATGAGCCGACGGGCAATCTCGATCCGCTCGGAAAGCAGCGGCTGCTCTCGGAAGTGCTGGCAATGGCGCGCGACACCGGCGCCATCGTGATCCTCGCGACGCATGATCATGCGCTCCTGCCGTCATTCGGACGGACGCTCGATTTCACGCGCTTCGAACCTGCCGTCACGGACGGGCGCGCATGACACGGCACGCGCATGCGTTTGTGCTCGCGTGGCACCATCTCGTGTATCACCGCGGGCGGACGATCATTCTGATCGTCGCAATCGCGCTGGCCGCAGCGCTGCCCCTCCTCGTGCGCTCACTGGTCGCAGCCGGCAGCGACACCATGATGGCGCGGGCACGATCGACACCACTCGCGATCGGCAGTCGCGGCAGCGAACTCGATCTCGTCGTCGCATCGCTGTACTTCGCGCGCCCCGCCCCGAGGTCGTACGGTGCGGGCGAACTGACGCGGCTCGCGGACTCGACGTCCGGAACAGTCGTTCCCCTGCACCTCGGCTTCAGCGCGCAGCGTCAGCCGATCGTGGGCACGTCGCTCGACTACTTCGAACTTCGTGCGCTGCGCTTGAAAGACGGCAGGCAGTTCGCTGTGCTGGGTGAGTGCGTGCTCGGATTTCGCGCCGCGCAGCGCCTCACGCTTCCGATCATTTCGGACGCGCTTGATCCCTACGACCTCGCCGGCACGATTCCACTGAAGCTGAACGTCACCGGAACGCTCGCGCCGAGCGGCACGGCGGACGATGACGCTATTTTTGTTGATCTCAAGACAGCGTGGACGATCGCGGGGATCGGCCACGGTCATCAGGACGCGGGAGCGATCCGCGATCCCAACGATCTCATCGGCACGGTCGGAGATCACGTCGTCGCGAGCGAGCGCCTGCGGCACTATGAGGAAATCACGCCCGAGCTCGCGGCGACCTTCCATTTCCACGGTGATCCTGCCACGTTTCCGATCCATGCGATGCTCGTGTGGCCACGCGATGCCCGCGATGCGGCACTGCTGCAGGGGCGGTTTCAGCGATCGGACGAACCGCTGCAGATCGTGCGACCGACGGATGCCATCGAACGGCTGTTGCGCGAGATCCTTCGTCTGAAGCGTTTCCTCGACGCCATCTTCATCGCGGTCGGCGCTGTGACGATGGCAGTGGTCGCGCTCGTGATCGCGCTGTCCGTGCGCCTGCGCCGTGATGAGCTGACAACGATGGTGCGTCTCGGAGCGGCACGCGGCACGGTGTTCCACCTGATTGCGGCGGAACTTGTGCTCATCGCGGTCGTCGCGGGAGCAGTCGTTGCGATCAGCGTCGCCGCGAGCGCGTCGCTCGGCGGCGTGGTAGAGCAGCTGATCGTGTCGCGCTGACCGCCCGGATTGGCCCGGTCAGGGCTCCGGATCCGATTGCGGGACGGGGACCGTCTTCTCGTCATCGTCCTGTGGCGGTTTTCCGCCGGCTTCGCCCGCCTTGATCGCATCCTGGATCTCGCGCTTCAGCATCTCGAGATAGTCATTCGCGCCGACGTGCTGGCTGTGCACGATGCCGTCAGCGCGGATCACCACCGTCATGGGAATCGCTCGCACCGAATAGGCGCTCGCGAGTTTGTCCTGCGCGTCGATGAGCGACGGCAGCGTCACGCGGAGCTGCTGGAACATTCCCGTGACGGCGGTGAGGCGGTCGTGTCCCTGCGTCTGTTCGAACACGTTCACTGGATACACCACGACGGGAAGCTGCTGCTCCGCGGCCCACGCGGCGACCTTGACGAGCTCCGGCAGCGCCTGCCGACATGGGCCGCACCAGGTAGCCCAGAAGTCAAGCACGACGACACGACCCGCGAGATCCTCGCTCTTCACGAGGCCGCCGTCGCTTGCAGGAAGACTGAACTCGGGCGCCGGCCTTCCGACGAGCGCGCCGGCGCCGCTGTTGCCGCCGCCGTCGACCGCACCCTTCTTGCGGAGCTGCGCGAACATGTCCACCTTCGCGCGCTTGCCGGGGTCGAGCCGAAACGCCGCTTCTTCAAAGGGCTTCGGAGGAATCTCGTTCACGATCGCGCTGCGATAGGTGACGGAGCCGCGCGCCGGCACCGCTTCACCGCGGCTGATCCGCGCTTCGGTGCTCACGAGGAGCATGGTCGCGGGATCCACGACGAGTTCAAGACGCTCGCCATCAGCGAGCAGCACGATGTGCTGGCGCTTCGAACCGTCCGCGAGCGTCTCGGCACGGACACTCGCGGGGATCACGTTGGGCGCGTTGGGGTGAAGCTGCATGACCGTCTCATCAACCGCCTCCTCGCCGAGCGCGAGTGCGAGTGACACGAACGGCAAATTAATGAATGCAGCGAGCAGCGTGTAGTACGGCGAGTCATCGTCACCCGCCTCAATGTAGGTGTCAGGATTTGACTCGTGCGTCGCCCACACCTTTCCCTCAGAGAATCGCAGTTCGAAGTCGCGCATCCGCATGATGAGCTTTCGACCAGGCGCGAACGTCATCTCGGCACTGACCGGGGCAGCATTCCCCTCCTGAGCGTCCACACCCGTGCTCACCGCCACGCTCTCAGTGACACGCAGCGCCGGTCGCTCGCGATACGCCTTCATGAGCGCCGCGACAGCCGCTGTAGCTGCGGGATCCGGTTCCGTCGGAATTGTCTCGACCGGTTCGGCGACAGGCTTGTCGTCCGCAGCTGCCGGCGGCTGCGCGTCGTCCTGCAGCGCTCGGCAGGACGCGTGCGCGGACGCGCCTGCCCATGCAACCGCGGCCATCAAGCCAGCCACGAACGCGCCATGAAAATGCCGAGCGAAGGGAAAATGTGGCTGCATGCAGGATCCTCCGTCGCCAGTGTAACGAGAGCACGCAGCCGATCACTTCTCGTCCAAAGCCTTCGCGACATCAGCTTTCAGCGCCTCGACAATCTGCCCCGGATTCTTCGTATCGATGGCGATATGCACGGAAACGATCTTGCCGTCGGATCCGATCACGAATGTCGCGGGAAGACCTCGGATGCCGAAGTTCCCCGCGACAGAGTCGTCGATGTCGAAAAGGAGCGGCATCGTGAACGCCTGCTCGGTCCACCACTTCGAGGCCGCAGTGCGGCGGGCTTCCGCCTCCTGCGGCTCGAGCGTGTTGACGCCGAACACCTTCACCTTCTTGCCGCTCGCTGCTGCCCACTTCGAGAATTCTTCGATGTAGGGAAGACCGCGCTTGCACGGTGCGCACCACATCGCCCAGAAGTCGAGCACGACCACCGTGCCGCGCAGATCGCTCGTCGTGACGGTGGTTCCGTCTGCTGCAGTCATCGTCCAGTCGGGCGCCATGTCGCCGGTGACCTTCGGCTTCTCCTGCATCTCTTCCATCGACGCCACGATGCGACGTCCGGTCGTGTCGACGGTCATCGGCTGCGCCAGCGCATCGGCAACCACTGGTGCGAAGCCTAGCGTAATCGTGACTTGGAAATCAGGCGGCGTGCCGGGCGGCGTGAAGCTCGCTTCCATCCGCTTGACGAGCTTCGTCGCCGCATCGGCGCTCACCGTGACTGCGCCGCCGGTTCCCTCGATGAGCAGGTGCTGCATGCCGTCCGCTTCGCGCAGTCCGGCGAAGCGCGAGTCGGGCAGAGTTTCCATCGCGAGGTCCTGCGCGATGACCGCTGACTTGTAGCGCAGCACAAAGTGCGGCACGGGCATGTTGAATCCCGGCAGTTTGGTCTTCAGCGTCGTGTTGATATCGGTGTTGAGGGGTGCCTGCAGAGCGACCTTCGGTGCCGCGCTCATCGTGACGGTCACTGTGTCGCCCAGCGCCGTCAGTTCCGCTCCGGTCATCGAGATCTGCGCGTCCGTGCCCTTGCCGAACGCGAGGCGGTACGTGTCGTTCTGCTTGCCTTGCGGCGACGCGAACTCGAGCGTGACGGTGTCCGAAATCGTCGGCGCGTCGTGGTACGCCTTCAGCATCTCCGTGAGGAGCGCGTCGATCTTCGCGATGGACTCAGGGCTGCGGGCCGCGGCATCAAACTGTGCCGCGAGCGGATTCGCCTTGGCCGTCGGGGCGGTCTGCGGAACGGCCGGTGGCGGTACGGCCGGCGGTGTGCTGGCCTGCCCACGCGCCGGTGTGGCGGTCGCGATGACCGCTGCCATGCCGAGGCCGACGAGCACGAGGCGGGCGATGAGTCGGTCGGGCGCGACGACCTCGGAGCGGGCGATGGTCTGATGCTTCATGCGTTGGTTTCCAAAGGACGGATTGAGCGGTGGTGAGGAATTGGCCCGATCCGGCGCACCGACGATGGGTCGTGGCTGAGACGGGTGAGCAGCGTTCGTACGGTCGAACCCGAGCGGGGTTCCAGAAGAGTCGGAGCAATCTCGGCGAGCGGAACCAGCACGAACGAACGCTCGGCGAGCCTCGGGTGCGGCACGGCGAGACCCGGCCGGTCCACGACCGATTCCCCATCAATGAGTATGTCGATGTCGATCGTTCGAGCAACCCATCGTTCGTTCGCAACGCGCTTCCGTCCAAGCGATCGTTCGATTGATTGTGCGACCTCGAGGATCACCGCGAGATCGAGTTCAGTCGCCAGTTCGGCGGCCGCGTTGAGATACATCGGTTGCCCGCTGGGCACGGGATCGGTTTCGTATGCATGGGACACGCGAAGGACCGCGAGGCCCGGGACTGCGGCAAGACGATCGAGCGCGGCGCCGAGTGTGGCGAGCCGATCGCCTGCGCTGCTCGCGAGATTGCTGCCCAGTGCGATGAGGACGCTGCGTGTCACGAGTCTGAACGCTCCGCGGGAGGAGCATCAGCGTAGGCCCACAGCATGGGCGTGTCCGGGCGTGCAAGCAGAACAAACCGCAGCCATTGCAACGCGGACTTTGCGGAACGGTCGCGCACACTCTCCCGATCACCCGGAAACTGAAAGCGACGGACGCGCACGCCATCGGGACCCGCGATGCCCATGAACACCGTTCCGACCGGCTTTGCCGCACTTCCTCCTTCGGGACCCGCGATTCCGGTGATCCCGACTCCCCACGTCGCGTGGGCCTGATCGCGTGCTCCCTGTGCCAGCGCACCCGCGACCGGTTCCGACACCGCGCCGTGCGCCGCAAGGAGTGACCGGGGGACGCGCGCGAACCGCTCCTTCAGATCATTGGAGTACGCGATGAATCCGCCTGCGAACACGTCGCTGACGCCGGCGACATCAGTGATCATTGTGCCCAGCAGCCCGCCGGTGCAGCTCTCGGCGACGGCCACCGTCGCGCGCTGCTCGCGCAGGAGCGTTGTGAGCACCTCCGCCAGCGAGGCGCTGTCACGTCCGTAGGCATACGGTGACCAGCGCGATTCGATAATGCGCGCGGCCTCATCGATGCGCGCGAAAACGGTCGCGCGCGGCCCGCGCGAACGGATGCGCGCCGTCACGATGGACCGGCTTGCTGTTGTTCCGACGACCGGGTCAGCGCTGCGATCCATCAGCGCTCCAAGCCGCTCCGCCAGCGTTGATTCGCCTTCGCCGAAGCTGTGCACGGCAACCGTCGGCATCACGACATCGCCCCCGAGTTCCTGAAGATAGCGCAGCACGGTCGCGGTGAACATCGGCTGCATCTCGTTCGGCGGACCCGGGAGGCAAAAGACGCGGGCGCCGGCAACAGTCGCGACGAGTCCCGGCGCCGTGCCGTGCGGATTCGCGATGCACGCGGCAGAGCGCGGCCGCAGCGCCTGCAGCAGATTCGACGGCGGCATGCGTCGCCCTCGGCCGCGAAACCACTGCTCAATCGCCACGCGCGCTTCAGCATCCTCCAGCAGCGGTGTGCCTGGATCGCAGCAGCCATTGAGCGCGTCGCGCGTCACGTCGTCCGCAGTCGGCCCGAGCCCGCCCGTGATGACCAGCAGTGCTCGGCCACGGCACAGGTCCTTGATCGCCGCTTCAATCGCGCCAGTCGCGTCGCTGACCGTGCGATGTTCATCACGAAAGACGCCTTCGGACGCGAGTTGCTGCGCGAGCCATCGCGCATTCGTGTCATCAATCTGTCCAAGCGCCAGTTCGTCACCGATCGACAGCGTTGCGGCATTCATGCAGCGCCTCCCCCGTCGCCCCCATGACCATCCGTGGCATCGTCTGCACCGACCTCGCGCAGCGCCATCATCGTGCTTGGAGCACCGGCACCGAAGCCTTCGCCGCTTACCGCAAGCAGCAGCTCGCCGCTCCGGGAGACGGCGCCCGCACGGAGCATTGCTTCGAGCATCGACACGAAGTCAAGAAATGATGCCGGCAGGATCGGCACGAGAATCGGCTCCACGGTGCGCAAGAGCCGCATGCGGCGCAGCGCTGCAATGTCCGTCGACGCTGCGTGCACTGGGATGGCGAAACCGAAGCGCGAAAGCAGGAGCGCCGTGGTGGCCGTCTGACTCCACGCGATCACGCGCGCCACGCCCAGATCGCGCGCTGCGCGCGAAGCACCATGCGCGAGCGCCGCGACGCGGTTCCGCTCGCGGGCCAGCCGCGCCGGCGGCGCCACCGGTTCAGCGTGCAGCGCGAGATAGGCCTCCGCTTCACACGCGATGCGCACCATGGTTTCGACCGTGACAATCGGCCATTTTCCAACAGCAGTCTCGCCTGACAGCATCACCGCATCACAGCCGTCGAAGATCGCATTAGCGACGTCGGATGCCTCCGCGCGCGTCGGCGTGGAGCTTTCGATCATCGACTGCAGCATCTGGGTGGCGACGATAGACGGCTTGCCTTCGGCACGTGCCGCTGCCAGGACGCGCTTCTGCAGAACGGGCACCTTGGCCAGATCCATCTCCACGCCGAGATCGCCGCGCGCCACCATCACGGCGTCAGCAGCGGCCACGATCGCTTCGACCTGTTCGATCGCCTGCGGCCGTTCGATCTTCGCGACGATGTGGGGCGGCATCGCCCGTCCCACGCGCCGCGACGCAGACGCGATGCGCAGGGCGAGCCGACGCACGTCCTCGGGGTCCTGCACGAACGACATGCCGACAAAATCGATGCCATGTGTCGCTGCGAAGTCCGCACCGATGATGTCGCGCTCGGTGATCGGGTCCGCCCGGATCTCACTGTCGGGAAGATTGATGCCCTTTCCCGATCGGACCATTCCGCCCGTCAGCGTCGTGCAGATCAGCGCGCCGCCGCGCCGATCAACGACAAGCAGCCGCACCGCTCCATCATCAATGAGTACGCGATGACCCGGCTCGGCGTCCTCGGCGATTCCTTCGTACGTGCAGGCGAGCGTGACCTCTTCGGCCGCGCTGACTTCGCACAGGAATCCCGGGCGAATCTGGACGATGCGACCGACCTCGAGCCAGATTCCGCCTTCCTGAACGCGGCCGACGCGGATCTTGGGACCTGGAAGATCAGCAAGCACTGCAGTGATGATGCCGGTCGCGGCTTCGGCGGCGCGGATCGCCAGCAGCGTGCGGGCATGCTCTTCCATCGTTCCATGACTCAGATTGAGCCGCACGACAGAGACGCCGGCGCGGAGGAGCGCTTCGAGCATGGCAGGCGAGCTGGTCGCAGGACCGACCGTCGCGACGATGCGCGTGAGGGAGCGGTCTCGATTCATGCGTCACCCTTTGGAGAACCCTGCTGCGCCTGCGCCGTTACGTGGCGGTACTGTGTGCGAAAGAACGCCGTCATGTGACCTCGCAGCACTTCCGCAGGCGCCGCGTCGTCCGGCCACAGTCCTGCTGCGTGCCACTTTCCTTCGAGCCAGCCCGCGCGCACCGCCGCCAACTGATCGGGATCACCGAGATGAAACTCGACTCCGTCGGGTCCTTGAACAGTCGGCATCGCGTCGAACGTTCGGAGCATCTCCTTCAGCTGCGGATCCGTGACGTCTTCGTGCGTCACGATGCCGCGCGTGCCGGGGTACGCCGGGTGACGAATGATCGCGAGCCACGCGTCACGCAGATGCGCGCGGTTCTCGATCGCCATCGCCACAAACAAACCTGGAAAAAATGCGCGGAACGCGTCGTTCGGCGCCTCGACGGCCGTTGCAATCGTCCACGGATCGACCTGGTCGACGAAGCGCGCGAGGTCGTCCGACTTGTACATCGAACGGCGCACGGGCATGCGCCGCAGCTCGTACTGCGTTGGACCGAGACCGTCGATCTCGTGATCGCGCGGACGGAACTGCCACAGCGCCTGCCCCTCACGTGACAGCACGAACTCGACGAAGCGCTGCGCCAGTTCCGGATGCGGCGCGCCGCGCAGCACGGCGATCGGATCCGGATCGATGACGGTCTCCGCCTTCGGATCGATGTAGCCCACACGCGCTGTCTGCGGGTCCTGCGATCCGGCGTGCCGGCCGGCATCGATGATGACCTGCGACTGGTAACGACCGTAAAAATCGATGCACACGCCCGCGGCAGCTTCGCCGAGACTGACATCCGTCGGTGCTTTGGGCGCGCTCGCCGAGAACGTGCGGGCATTCGCCGCCATGCGCCGGAGAATGCGCCAGCCCTCGACCCATCCGCGCCGCTGTAGAATCGCTTCGTACGCTGTCGCGACGGAACCGCTCTGCGCGGGATTCACGAGCGCGATCCAGCCGACGAGCTTCGGATCACACAAGTCGTCCCATCGCGTCGGATCGTCGACGCCGCGCTCGCGCAGCACGTCACGGTTGTAGACGATGCCGAAGCCCGAGAGCGCCGCGCCGAACCACATGCCGTCGGGAGCAAACATCGGGATGTCACCGATGTGCGACTCGTCCCCGTACACATCGTGGAGGAACTCCTCCGAGAACGTGACCGGCACCAGCACCGTGGTCGATTGTTGACCCGACGGTGTCGTGACAACGATCGGCTTCGCGAGCTTCATGAACTCATAGGAGCCCCCGCCGAAAAGAAGATCAGCCATGCCGCCGATCGCTTCTCCGGTCTCGGCGTGACGCACAAGATCGGCGCGATAGGCCGCGTCAAGCATCTTGCGAATCTCGCTCGTGCCGCCGGGCGTTGACCACGCGACGTAGGCCGTCTCGCCGTAATTCCGTTGATGCCACGCCTCGAACGCGCGACCGAACTCCTGGCGAATGTTCTCGTTGTGCGGCGTAAAGATGACGAGCGTGTTCGCAGCAGACCGCGCTGTCGCAGTGTCGTCGCGCGGCGCGAGCGCGATCGGCACTCCAATGAGCACCGCGAGCAGAAGAAAGAGCGTGATACGTCCGGCGTGCATGGAAGGAACTATTGACCGAGCCCGCGCCGGATCTCGTGATGAAATGCTTCGGCCGCTCGTGCGACATTGCCCCGCCAGTCGGAACTGCCGCTCGGATAGAGGACGCTCCGGCTCGCGGTGATGATGGCACCCGTGCCATCCGCGCGGAAGCAGGGCAGAACATCGTCGACGCCTCCGCCTTGCGCTCCGTACCCCGGCACGAGCAGCATCTGCTGGGGCATGCGCGTACGGAGGGCCGCGGCATCGGCGCGTTTGGTGGCACCGACCACTGCGCCCAGGGCACTCGTCCCCTGCTCGCCGAGGTGCGCAGCGCCGAGGGTCGCGACGGAATCAGCCATCGCTTCCGCGACCGTGCGGCCGTCTGCGAGGCGCAGCGATTGAATCGCATCACCGGAACCGTTGGAGGTGCGGACCAGCGCGAAGGCGCCGCGCCCCGGTGCTCCGTCCACGCGCGCGAGAAATGGCAGCAACCCGTCTTCGCCGAGATAGCCGTTTGCGGTAGTCCAGTCCGCGTGATGGAGTGCGCTCGCCGCGGCGTAGTGCTCGGCAGTGATGCCGATGTCGCCGCGCTTCGCGTCAAGAATGAGCTCCATGCCGTGCGCCTTTACGGCGGCGGATGTCTGATGCAGCGCCGCAATGCCGGCACCGCCGTAACGCTCGAAACACGCCGACTGGATCTTGACGCAGGCGACGAACGGCATGATGGCGTCAAGAACAACGATTGAAAATCGGAGCAGCTGCTCCGCTGGAGCGATGTCACCGTTCGCATGCGCGATCTCCGCAGGCATGCGCTCCAGCACTGGATCGAGCCCGACGCAGACCGGCGCGCCCACGCGGGCGAACGCGGTCAGGAGCCGGTCGGCGGGATGGGCTGTCGTGGCAGTGGCGGAGCGGGCGATCGCGGCGGCAGTCACAGTGGAAGTTCCAGGGAGGTGCGGGCCAAGGGGCGACGAGCCATGGTACCGGTTGAGTACAATCGCGCTGTGGCCACCGACGAACATCCCGCGCATCTCGATCTGAAGCGCGACCAGGGACTCACGATCGAGTGGCAGGGCGGCAGGCGCTCGTTCTATCCAATCGCGTATTTGCGCCGCATGTCTCCGTCGGCGGACGCCAAGACGCTGCGGGAGAAGCTCGCCGCAAACCCGCTCACAGTCCTGCCGGCAGCGCGGAGCAACGTGCCGCTCACCGCACTTTCCGCGGAACTTGTCGGGCGGTATGCAGTCCGAATCCGGTTCTCCGACGGGCATGACACGGGCATTTATTCATGGCGGTATCTGCGCGAGATTGAACCCGACGGCGCAGGCGGATCAACGCCGTGAGCGAACTCACTCCACTTCGTGGAAAGACCAATGCCTTCGTTGACCCTGCCGGCGTTGGCTGGACACCGCATCCCCGACCGTTCGTCGCGGAGATCACCATCGATCACACGCACCTGTCGCGCGCTGTTCCTCACGTGAACAATCTTGAGTATGTGCGCTGGCTCGACGGCGTCGCGGAGCTGCACGCGACGGCGGTTGGATGCACACGGTCCGTGCTGCTCGCACAGGATCGCTGCTTCTTCGTAGCACGTCATGAGGTCGACTATCTCGCCGAGTGCTGGGAGCACGATCAGCTCATCGTTGCGACGTGGGTCCGATCGATGAAGAAGACTTCGTCGTGGCGCGAGACGGTCGTGGTGAGGCCGAACGATGACACGATCGTGTGTCGCGCCAAGACGCTGTGGGCATTTGTCGATCTTCAGTCGCGTCGACCGGCTCGCATACCCGCAGCGATCGCATCCGCCTTCGATGCCTTGGAGGGAGTCATCGCGTGACAGCGGCAGCAATGCACATTGCATTGATCGCCTCGCCCGAGCGCTGGCGCAGCGAGCGAGAACTCGTGCGACGGCTCGCGATTGGACTGCTTGGCGAAGGTGCCACGGTCACCGTCATCGAGCCCGTCCCGGAGCGCGATCCCGAATCGGTGCTGCCGGAGCTCGTGCGCAGCGAGCGGCGATTTGAAGTGCCGCGCCGGCTCAGCTACGAAGTGCGCGTTCCGTTCTGGCGCCGTGAAGAGCGGCTCCACCGTATGGTGAGTGCGTTCGAACGATCGATGCCGGACCTGCTGTGGGCGGTTGGCGCGGACGGGTGGGAGCTTGCAACGCAGTTCGCAGATGCATGCGATCGGCCGGTCGCGCTCGAGCTGCGGCGTGATGTCGACTTGAAGTTCGCGCCCCGCGCGCTGCGCAGTGATCGCGTGGTCGCGCTGGTCACGCCGTGTGAAGCGCTCGCACGGGTCGCGCGCTCGATCGTGAGCGAACAGTTCGTCCGCGTCGTGCCGATCGGCGTGCGTGTGGACGAGTCGCTGCCCCCGCGGATCGGACCGGCCCGCATCATTGCGATCATCGGAGAGGGACGCGATGAACGACCTTTCGCCGCCGCGCTGCGCGCTGCGCATGCGGCTCTGGAGCGATTTCCTGAACTCCTGTTTCTCGTCGAGTTTCCACTCGGGACAGGTTCGTCACTGTGGCGCTTCGCGCGTGCGCTGGGCATACTGAACCGCGTCACGGCGGTGGACGCAGCGGCGGTTGGCGGCCGGCTTGCGATGACGGCAGTGAGCGCGTGCGATGTGCTCATGTCGATCGAGCCGCATGGCGGACCGCGACCCGAAGTGCTCACCGCCCTCGGGCGCGCCGTGCCCGTGATCGCGGCAGCTGATCCGATGTGCGACGCACTGGTGGACGGGGAGACTGCCCTACTGCTGCCTGCGGGCGAGATGCAGTCAGCGGTGTGGACCGAAGCGCTCCTTGCGACGCTTGACCATCCGGACCAGTCGCGCGAGATGGCAGCACGCGGCCGAGCGCTCGTCGTAGCCCGCTACCGATCGAGCGTGGCCGCGAGCGCGTGCCTCGCGACGGCACTGGACCTCGTGCGCGGCGGGCCTCTGCGCTTCGTGCCGCCCCAGCCGTGACCGTCAGTCGCCTGCGACTCAACCGCCGGGTCCATGAAGACTTAGCGTGCGCACAATTCAAAAACCGCCGCTGTCAAGGCCTGCTGCGAAAGTTTCCCGTCGGAAATCTAGCGGGCTTCCTATCCCTGTGCCGACAATCTTTTTCGTCGCACGATCGCACAAGCGGCATTCGCGACACCACGATCGACCTCTTCCGCTGCGACGAATGAGACAGAGCAGTCGCAGCGTTTCTCGGCATCTTTCTCCCCTCCGCCCCGCTGATTCCCTCAATGGATCAACGGGGTTTTTCGTCAGAGCGGGGTTCGATGAGGCGCGCCTTCCTAAGGAGTGAAACACCAAAGGAATTCACTTCTTCGGGGGGATCGCTTGACCAGAGCGGCCTCTCTGACGCAAGATAGGCATATGGGCTTGAACGCCCACCCGCACTTTGTGGCTGCAATCGACGAAGTACCGTCGATGCGGCTGCAGCAGATGAGCCCTCGCAATCATCGAGGGAATACGCCATGAAGAAGTCCCTGACGACGCTTAGCCTGGCCATTGCCGGCACCACGTGTTGCCTCCTCCTCGCCGCCTGTGGCGACGGTGGCGTTCCAGCCAAACAGGACGTTGAGGTCAAGCCGCCGCCGACCACGACCGTTACCGCGCCGGGCGACAAGTTCAAGGGTTCCTTCGGCGCGAACGAGGGCGCGACTCCAGGCGGTGCACCTGCCGCGCCTCCGAAGCCAGAAGACGAGTAATCGCGCTGGCCCCAGTCCGTACTGGAGGTCCCCATCGCCATTCAAAGGCCCGCAACCCCCGTAACGGGTGCGGGCCTCTTTTCGTGCGCAGAGTCTCGGTTTGATTCCGTTTGTTTCGCGAGTCGCGTTCGCCGCGCGCAGCGAGCGGCCATTGGGGCCGTGCGGTGCGTCCGGCCACGTCCACCGTTGACCCAGCGATTGCTCCGGACGGCAATCCGCCTTTCCCGGGAAGACTGCGCATGCGTCACCTCACCCCCGCCCGCGCGACGGCGGTCATCACGATCGTCTCGCTCTTCTTCATTGTCGTCGGCTGCACCGGAAATCCGCCTCCGCCGAAGCCTCAACAGGTCACAACCGTTGCCGCGCCCGGTGCCCCCTTCAAGACGCTGAATGCGGGTACGAACTCGACCGCCACGCCGACCACGCCCGCAAAGTAGCTGTCGATCAC
>Ga0163151_10000235_pt1 | contig 98194 bp, 120 predicted proteins | sample OliLakLV19MP5IB2_FD_145596 | JGI IMG/M metagenome (GOLD analysis project Ga0163151, IMG submission 145596) | Freshwater microbial mat bacterial communities from Lake Vanda, McMurdo Dry Valleys, Antarctica - Oligotrophic Lake LV.19.MP5.IB-2 | ecosystem: Environmental > Aquatic > Freshwater >...
TAAGTCGATTTTGACGTTTACTATGTAAGATAAAACTCTAAGATAAAGATTACTTACTAAGCCCATACTAGTAATTCTTAGTAAGAATACCAGTAGACCTAAAATGTTGTCCTGTGTCATATAGTTTTGACTTTCCCGATTTAAATTTTTGTTTATTTAGAATAATCAGTGAGATAGTAATTTTTTAGCTAAAAAACGCTAAAATGTGTTACATTTAATGATAACACAATTTTTAATTTTTGGAAAGAAAATTTTCTAATTAAATTTTTTAAATAAGTTTTCTAAATAAATAATAATTTTAATTTTCCAATTTATATATCTAATTTATTTCCAGATAAGACGAACTAAACCACTTGCGAGACCATAAATGATTGAAGTTAAAACAATTTTAACAATTTTCCTTTTGACTGACATTTTTCGTTCTCCATATTTAATAATTTACTAAGCTTAATTTATTGAAAAAAGTTAAGTTTCGATCCTTTACCAAGGCCTTTCAGAACTACTAGCTAAATACTTGATTACGCGATGCCCCGCTAGCATTAGCTTAGCAGATTTAGTTACTTAAAGTCAAGAATTAAAAATTTTATAATTTCAAAATCATGTCAGCTAATTTAATTACAAGAGCTAGTACAATAGCAGCAAGTCTTCCTTTTAATAAGTATTTTAAGAACCCGGAAGCATTTTTTACAACAAAATTTTATTTTCTACTTTTAAAATTTTTTACTCTATGAAAAAAATTTTAAAAGTAGAAAGTTTATAAAAATCTTCAAATATTAGGTGAAATTAATCGAAAACGTTAATGATTAACTTTTTTTCTATTATAATTTTAGTTTATTTTTTAAATTCTTGTTGTAGCTCAGTTCTTAACTCTTCTTTTAACTCTTCTTTTAATTCAGCTTTAAATTTGAGAGTAAGAATATTTTTTAGTTCAATTTTTAAATCAGAATCTTGATTAATAAAATCTGTTCTTTCTATAAATTGAGATAACTTTTCTAAATTAGCTCCTAGCTTTAATTTCTCAATATTGCCCAATTTATCAAGTTTGTTGAGATTCTCTTGCATTTTTGAAAGTATCAGAAAAGCCTTTTTAATTTTCTGATTTTCTTGTGAATTTTTTACTTGTAAAAATCGTTCATTTGAAATCAATAAATCAGAAATTTGTTCCGTTAAATCCTTAAATTCGGTAACATCATTAAAACGTTCAAGCCTTGGCAATCCTTTTATAACGTAAGATCGTAATTCATCTTCTGTAATTTCCCCTCCTATTTTATTATCAGGATCCGTTTCTAACATTCTAGCTTCCGTACAGAGATCGTATATAAAAATACCAAAGTTAAATGACTTGGGATTAATGTCTAACTTTCTTATATTTTCAGGACTAAAAACAAAACTCTCTAAGAATTTATCATTTTCCCGAACTACATTAAAAACTTCAGTAACAAAAAATTCACCATCGATCAATTCGAATTTAAAATGTTTACATAATTCATAATATATAGGAAAACTTTGTTTCCAAATTAAATAATCTTTAACATACGCTAATTGATCTTCCAATTGCCAATCTTTTTCTTCATCGTACTCAAAAAGTGACTTCCCATGCTTTTTTTTGGCTGCTATTTTATCATTTAAAAGCTTTATACACTTCGCTTTGTCGAATACCATAATAAGTTATAACAATTTCAAATTAATTTTCTACCTTCCAAATTTTTCAGTTTCTAAAAAAATTTGGAAGGTAGAAAGGTTTTATAAATCTTGAAAGAGTAGAAGAAATCAATCCAAAACCTTACGAATTAACTTTTTTTCTTAAAAAAGCGACCAGTATTACCTGCAAGAGCAGGTTTTAACTCATCATTATCGAAATTTGAATCTGAATCATCCATATTTGATGAATTATCATCTAATGCCACTGTTTCAGATTTAGTTATAGTCGTTGTCCCTTGTTCTTCATTGATTTTAGAGGCATCTAATAAACTTGGATCAACATCGCTAAAATCAACTTCAACTTCGATCTCATTCAGATACGTCATTAATGTACCTTCCACTTTTTTACGACGTACATGAATTTTTGTATTCGGATATAAAGTTTTTGATAAACATTGTTCTGCTAATGTATCTTCTAAATATTTCATGATGGCACGACGTAATGGTCGAGCACCATAGATTGGATCATAACCTTCATCGGTTAAGAAAGCTTGAACCGATAAATCAACAAGTAAATAAATTCCTTTTTCTTTTAATCGATTTTGAACTGATTTAATCATTAAATCACAAATTTCCCAAATATCAATTCTTGTTAAATGATTAAATACTACAATTTCATCAATCCGATTTAAAAACTCTGGTCGGAAGAAATTCTTTAATTCGTCATTCACTAATTTTGTTACTCGTTCAAAAATTTCAGGATCTTTAATTGGCTCTGGACCAGGTTCCCAACCAACAACTGCATCAGGAGTAATTTTAAAACCTTCACCTTGTTCTGATTTTGGTTTAATTCCACTTTCCCGCTCAATAATTTTTGCTCCTAAATTTGTCGTCATGATAATTAATGTATTTGTAAAATCAATGACACGACCTTTTGAATCTGTTAAGCGTCCATCATCTAAAATTTGTAATAATAAATTAAAGACATCCGGATGACCTTTTTCAACCTCATCGAATAATACAACCGAGTAAGGTTTTGAACGAACTGCTTCTGTAAGTTGACCTCCTTCGTTATAACCAACATAACCAGGTGGTGAACCGATAAGTTTAGCGACAGTATGTTTCTCCATATATTCTGACATATCTAATCGAATCATACTGTCTTCACTTCCAAACATATAGTCGGATAAGGTTTTTGTTAATTCAGTTTTACCAACTCCTGTTGGTCCTGCAAAAATAAAACTTGCGATTGGTCGATTTGGATTTCGTAGTCCTACCCGTGCCCGACGAATAGCTTTTGAAACAGCAACAACTGCGTGTTTTTGACCAATGATTCGTTCGTGAAGAGTATCTTCCATTTTTAATAAACGAGCAGATTCTGAACCTGTAATTTTTGTAACTGGAATACCTGTCCAATTTGAGATTACATCTGAAACATCAGTTTCAGTAACCATATCGACATCACGACGGCTGAAACCCCGTGCTTCACTAGTTAAAGCAGACTGCTTCATAATTCGAATATGTGTTCGAACTTCCATTTCATGATCTAATAATTGTTTCGCAGCTTCGAAGTCATGCTCTTTAATACAATCTTCTTTGTCTTTAATCGTTTCTTGTAATTCATGCATTAAGCTTCTTAGACCTAATGGTAGACGTCGATTTTCTAAACGAACTCGTGCACCAGCTTCATCTAAAACATCAATAGCTTTATCTGGTAAGTAACGATCAGCTACATATTTGTCAGAAAGAATTGCTGCTTGTTCTAAGGCTTTATCATGATAACTTAAAGTATGATGCTGTTCAAATTTTGATCTTAAACCACGTAAAATTTCAATCGTAGTTCCGACACTTGGTTCTTCCACATGAACTGGTTGGAAACGTCGTTCTAATGCTGGATCACGTTCAATATATTTTCGATATTCATCATTTGTCGTTGCTCCAATACATCTGAATTTTCCTCGTGCTAAAGCTGGTTTTAAAATATTTGCAGCATCTACCGCACCTTCGGCAGCTCCAGCACCTACTAATGTGTGGATCTCATCAATAACAATAATAACTGCTGAATCATTTTGAGCTTCTTCTACAATTCGTTTTAACCGTTCTTCAAATTCACCACGATACTTGGTACCAGCTAAGATCGAACCAAGATCTAATGCCATAATTAAACTACCGTCTAAAAAATCCGGAACTTTCTCTGTTAAAATTAATTGAGCTAATCCTTCAGCAACGGCAGTTTTACCTACTCCCGGTTCACCAATAAGAACAGGGTTATTTTTTGTACGTCTTGCTAATACGGCAATAACATCATCAATTTCTTTTTCACGACCAATTACTGGATCTAAATTACCATCAATGGCTTCTTTTGTTACATTTTCTGCATATTCATCTAAAGTTGGAGTTGGACTCCCTTTTTTATCACGTTCCAGCAAGAATTTTTCAGCCTGTGTTAATGGGCGTAAAATTTCTTCTTGTGTTTCTTCGATATAAGTTAAAATTAAATTTTTTAATTTATCTTTATCAACACCTAATTTGTCTAAGGTTCTCATTGCAACACCATCTGATTCAGCAATAAGAGCTAATAAAATGTGTTCTGTACCTACAAAATTTTGGCCTAGATCTTTTCCTTCATGAACAGCCATTTCTAATACGCGTTTTGCTCTTGGAGTAAACGGAATTTCGGAAGCAACAAATCCAGTTCCTCTACCAATATATAATTCAATTTCTTTTCGAGCTTTTTTTAAGGTAACTTTCAGTTTTTTTAAAGCTCTTGCCCCAATACCATGTCTTTGACCAATAACACCAAGTAAAAGTTGTTCTGTACCAACGAAGTTATGGCCCATTCTTCGAGCCTCTTCCTGAGATAGCATAATAACCTTTATGGCGCCTTCAGTAAATTTTTCAAACATAAATATTTTCTTAAATTTGAAAAGTTTTAATTCTATTCACTTTGATTTATATTATACGTTAATTTCTTTAAATAGTTATAAAATTTTTATTCTACTATAATTTACTTATTTGATCCAAAGGAGAGCTTGCTGTCGCATAATTTTTTTTATCCATTCGTCCCGCTAAATATGCTAGTCGTCCAGCTTTGACTCCAAGATTCATAGCAGAAGCCATTTGTGCAGGATTTTTTGATTGGGCAACAGCCGTATTTAATAGTACACCATCAGCTCCTAACTCCATGGCTAAGGTAGCTTCACTAGGTGTTCCAATTCCTGCATCAATAATTACGGGAATATTTGAATTTTCAATGATAATTTTAATATTCGTTAAGTTATCGATTCCTTGACCTGAACCAATAGGTGATCCTAGTGGCATTACAGTTGCACAACCCAAATCCTCTAAATGGAGTGCTAACATTGGATCAGCATTTATATAGGGAAGAACGGTAAAACCTTTTTTAATAAGAAATTCGGCTGCTTTTAATGTTCCTAATGGATCAGGAAGAAGATATTTTGGGTCAGAAATTACCTCTAATTTAACAAAAAAATTATCTTCTTGACCAAGTTGACAGGCTAATTCATGACCTAGAAAAGCAATTCGAATAGCTTCTTCTGCTGTTTGAGATCCAGCTGTATTTGGTAATAACCAAAGTTTTTTCCAATCTAGAGTACTTAAAAAACTAGTCGTATCATCTTTTAAATTGGTAGGTAATCTTCGAATAGCCACTGTAATTATTTCGCATTGACTACTTTCAATACTTTGAATTGCATCATTTGTTGTTTTATATTTTCCTGTACCTAACATTAAACGGGAATTAAAAACTTTATTGCCAATTTTTAGTTTATCAAAATTTTCTTCCATTTTGCGTTATTTTTAAAATACGCCCCAGGTAGGACTTGAACCTACGACCAATCGGTTAACAGCCGATTGCTCTACCACTGAGCTACTGAGGCTATTGAAACTAATCACATGTTATCATAGCTTTTCTCTAATTACAAATAATTTAAATAAAAATTTTAAATTATTTACAATTGTTTATTAAAAACTGAAAATCTTAAAACATTCGAATCTATTTTTAGAATACTCGAAAAGTTGTTAATATATTTTGGCATACTTGAAAAATTTAGTTGAATATAATTTCCTTTCAAACGGTTACTGATTGGATATGCTAAATTATGCTTTCCACGCGAAATCACAGAAATATCACATACACTAAATTTTCTTAAGCTTTTGGCATAATTAAACACCCAAGTTTTTAGTTCACTGTCGTTAAATTCCTCTGTAAGAAGAATCATCATTTCATATTTTCTTAATAATGACATAATATTTTAATTTTATTCGAATTAGTCCTATAGTACTTTGAACTAGAAATTAATGTCAATTATAAATTTTATAGTTTTCAATGAATAATTTTATGATCGTAAAATTTGATGAATAAAATAGACAAAATTCAATTACTTTTTAGTAAAATGGTAACTATAGAAGATAATTTGTATAAAAAATTTTTATTGGAGAAATTTCATGGATTGGAATGAAATTCAAAACTTTTCATCAAATATAGTTTTTGGAATTCTGCTATTTGCAATGATAACCTATTGGGTTAACTTATCATTACTTAGCAATTCATTTTTAGTATCAAAGATTGGAAGATATAGTACTATAATTGCCAACTTATTATTATTTTTTATTCTTTGCTCACGTTGGGTAGTTGCAGGTTATTTTCCATTAAGCAATTTATATGAATCGTTATTGTTTTTAACTTGGACTTTATTAACAATTTATTTATTTATTGAAACAAAAACAAAAAGTAAATTAATTGGATCGATCTTGATTCCTGTTGCTTTATTAATAAATGGATTTGCAAATTTAACTTTGTCTCCTGAAATGCAAAAATCTAGTCCATTAGTTCCTGCTTTACAATCTAATTGGTTAATGATGCACGTTAGCATGATGTTACTAAGTTACGCTACTTTGATCATGGGATCACTGTTATGTATACTATTTTTAGTGATTTCAAGAAATAAAGAGGTTGATTTAAAAGTGATTGATGATTCTTCATTACCACTCTATAATATCATGCTGGATTATTATGAAGCAAAATTATTATCTCCTTCAACGGAAGTATCTGAACTTGGTAAATTAAAACTCTTACAAAGTATTGATAATTGGAGTTATCGAATTATTGGTTTAGGATTCCCATTTTTAACAATTGGAATTATTTCAGGTGGAGTCTGGGCTAATGAAGCCTGGGGTTCTTATTGGAGTTGGGATCCAAAAGAAACTTGGGCACTCATTACTTGGTTAGTATTTGCAACTTACTTACATGCTCGTATTACAAAAGGATGGGAAGGTAAAAAGACAGCAATTTTAGGTGGTTTAGGTTTCTTTGTGATATGGATCTGTTATTTAGGAGTAAATTTCTTAGGAAAAGGCTTACATAGTTATGGTTGGTTGTCATAGTTAGTATTACAATTTTTACATTTTTAGATTTATCTCTTAAAACTTTTAACTGTTGACAATAGTAATGTTTTAGATTCTTCATGGGTTTTTTAAAATCTGAATCATTAAATAATTCAGATTTTAAAAAACCCATGAAGAATCTAATAATATCCTTTGGACGATAGGATCTGATCTTCTTTGTAGGAAACCTTTGGATCATTACTTCTTTATAAACTTTTGCGACATTTAATACCACTAGAATTATAGAAAACAATTTGTTCTTTGAAAATGGCATCTACTCTAATTCGATATTAAGTGTGCAACTTAAAATCGTTGCGTTAAGCCTTTTATAAATTTTCATATTTTATGTTTTTAGAAGAGTTTAAGTTTATAAGAGTTGAATTAAAGACCTGCCTCCTATTTAAACAAACTAACGTATCAGCATATAAAATCAGTATAAAGAGTAATAAATCAGAAGAGTAAACCCTAATAAACGAAATATTAAAGTTTATTTAGGGTTTGCTTTTAAACAATTTTTAATATTTTGTTCCCTAGTTATCTTTCATATTATTAAAACTTTTCATTCGATTAATATTGAGAAAGAATTTTCTATCCAAAAGATTTTTAAGTTTCACTTCTCTAGCTTAAGAAATCAGAAAAAAAGAAAAATCAAAACTTATTTATCATCATTTTATAGTTTTGCTATATATTTAAATTCACCTTATTCCTTAAATCGACTGTCTAACAACTCCTCTTTATTAGCGATATTTTTAGAAACCGCATTAGCGTCACTATTCGACTCGCTTAAATATGAAATTTCAGTTTCCATCGTGTTAACTCGACTTTTAAGTTCGTTTATCTCCTGCTCAAGGTGATGCAACGCCGATTGTAATTGGATAGATTCTATTTTTAGAATCATGTTATCGTTTTTTAGAATTATTTTATCGTTAGCGATTTCTTTGCCAAATAAAAAATTTTCTAGTCCATTCTTTTTTCTTTGATTTAAAACACTTTTTACTTCCTCCCAAAAAAACTGCCTTAGATTGGTGTTTATCGTCTTTGGTTTCTTCAACGCTCGTAGCTCTAGAACATACTCAAAAAGCCCTCTTAACGATCGAATTTTCCGTTCCCGGGAATCTATTTTTTTAAGTAATGTTATTTCTGAGAAACTTGTTATAAATTCGATGGAAATTAGTGAGTATGAAAAAAGAAATAAATAATATTCATAGTCACGTTTAAAATAATAGAAAAAAATATTGCTCTTATTGAATTCCTTAAAACAATTCGAATTCTTTTCAATGAGCTCGGTTTCGAAAAGGTAACCATGTTCCATATTGATTCTCTTATTTTTATCTTTATTACTTACCATTCTACCTGAAATTTTTCATATTGACTTTTCATTAAATATAACTTAAGATGTTATAAAAAGCATTTTCAAAATTAAATAAGAATGGCAGTACCTAAAAAACGAACATCAAAATCAAAAAAGAATGCTCGTAAAGCGAATTGGAAAAGAAAAGCTTCAAAAACAGCTCAAAAATCACTATCTTTAGCCAAATCGATGTTACGCGGTAAAACTACAAGTTTTGTATATAGTGTAGATGTTGAAGATGAATAAATCTTTAAAATTTTTTTAAAGATTTATTTGATTTGCAAAATTTCTAAGAAATTACAATAAAAGCGGATGTGGCGTAATTGGTAGCCGCGCTAGGTTTAGGTTCTAGTGACTTTTGTCGTGAGAGTTCGAGTCTCTCCATCCGCAATTCATTTTGTTAGGAATTTTCAATATGATAACGTGAAAATTGTCAATAAAAAATTATGCTTCCTTTTACTTTGCAACAATTACGAATTTTAAAAGCGGTTGCTGCGGAAAAGAATTTTACCAAAGCAGCGAAAGTTCTCTATCTTTCTCAACCTTCCTTAAGTAAACAAATTAAAACATTAGAAAAAAACCTTGATATACAATTAGTTAATCGAAAAAATAATAAAATATCACTTACTGAAAATGGAAAAGTGTTTTTACAATATGCCGAAAGGATTTTAGCTTTGTGTGAAGAAAGTTGTAGAGCCCTTATTGATTTAAAAAATGGCGACCGAGGAAATTTAACCGTTGGAGCTAGTCAAACCATTGGCACTTATCTAATGCCAAGAGTTTTAGCTCTCTTTGCCCAGAATTATCCTCAAATCGATTTAAAAGTTCAAGTGAATTCGACTCGATTCATAGCAAATAATGTCTTAAATCGTGAAATTGACATCGCAGTTGTTGGCGGTGAAATACCTGATGAATTCAAAAAAAATCTTACCATTCAACATTTTGTGGAAGATGAATTAAGTTTAATAATTTCAAAATCTCATCCTTTTGCAAAGAAAAAAAAAATTAAGAAAGAAAATTTATATTACTTGAACTTTATAACATTAAATTCAAATTCAAGCATACGAAATTTTATTGATAATATTTTACTTCAAAACGGAATTGAACCAAAAGAATTAAAAATTGGAATGGAATTTAATTCAATAGAGGCAATAAAAATAGCGGTTAGTTTAGGATTAGGAGCCGCTTTTGTTTCTTCATCGGCAATTGAAAAAGAAACCGAATTGAAAACAATTGAAATTATTAAAATCGAAAACATTCGAATGACTCGAACATTGTCTATAATTAGTAATCCTGAATGTCATAAATCAAAAGCTTTTAATCTATTTTATAATGAATTAGTCACATTAAAACAGATTATAGAAAATTAAAAGATATTTGTAAAAAAGTTGACGATTTAAACAATTCACCAGTACTATAGAATTAAATAAAAATAAATTACTTTAAATTATGAAATATGCAATTGTCGAAATAAGTGGAAGACAATTTTGGATTGAAACAGGGAAATATTATGATTTTAACCGAATTCCTACAGAATTAGGAAAACAAATCACATTAAATCGAGTTTTACTATTAAATAATGACGGAAAAGTATTAGTAGGTAAACCATATTTAGATAGTGTCATTGTCAAGGGAAAAATTTTAGAACATTTACGAGGTAAAAAAACAATCGTTTACAAAATGAGACCTAAGAAAAAAACTAGAAAAAAACAAGGTCATAGACAAGAATTGACTCGAGTTCTTATTGAAGATATTAATATTAATTAAAGATAAAAAGGAGATCTATTTTATGGCACATAAAAAAGGTGCAGGAAGCACAAAAAATGGTCGAGACTCAAATGCACAACGCTTAGGTGTGAAACGATTTGGTGGTGAAAAAGTTAAAGCAGGAAACATATTAATTCGTCAAAGAGGTATGAAATTTAAACCCGGCTCTAATGTGGGGTGTGGAAAAGATTTTACCTTATTTGCTTTAACTGATGGAACAGTCCAATTTAATTCAAGTAATGGAAAACAAAAAAGTATAAACATTCTTGTTTAAAAATTTTTAAATAATTTTAAAATGCTAAAAAATCCCTTTAACAAAAATTCACTGGTGAATCAATATCAAGGTTTGGTGAATCAAATTAATATTTTAGAAAATGATTTAAAAACATTAAATGATAGTGAATTACGGGCTAAAAACTTTAAGTTAAAAAAACAATATCAAGATAATCAAAATTTAGATTCATTAATTGCTGAATCATTTGCATTAACACGAGAAGCAAGTTCGCGCACCTTAGGTCTTAGACATTTTGATGCCCAATTAATTGGTGGTCTTGTTTTAAATGATCAAAAAATTGCCGAAATGAAAACTGGTGAAGGAAAAACACTGGTTGCAACTTTACCTGCTTGTTTAAATGCAATCACAACAAAAGGTGTTCACATTGTAACAGTAAATGATTATTTAGCCAATCGTGATCAAGTTTCGATGGGTCAAATTTATCGATTTCTGGGTTTAAATACCGGATTAATTCAAGATGATCTTTCTGCTTCCGAACGACGAGAAAGTTATAATGCAGATATTACCTATGTGACTAATTATGAATTGGCATTTGATTTTTTACGAGATAATTTGGCATTAAATATAAGCGATGTCGTTTTACGTCCGTTTAACTATTGTATTGTAGATGAAGTTGATTCAATCCTGATTGATGAAGCACAAACACCATTAATTATTTCAAATAATGTTTCGACTCCGATTGAAAAATATATTGTAGCTGCAGAAATTACTGATTATTTAGAACTTGATATTCATTATAAAGTTGATGAGAAAAATAAAAATGTTGTTTTAACTGAAAAAGGTAGTAAACAAATTGAAACCATTTTGAGTATTCAAGATTTATATGATCCTCGAGATCCTTGGATTCCTTATATTCTAAATGCACTGAAAGCAAACGCCTTATTTTTCAATAATGTTCACTATATTGTTCAAAATAATAGAATTGTGATCGTTGATGAATTTACGGGTCGAATTATGCCAGATCGTCGCTGGGGTGATGGGTTACATCAAGCTATTGAAGCCAAAGAAAAATTATCCATTCGTCAAAAAACAGAAACAGTTGCAGCGATCACATATCAAAACTTCTTCTTGCTTTATCCAAAATTAGCTGGAATGACAGGAACAGGAAAAACTGCTGAAGTAGAATTTGAAAAGATTTATAAATTATCGGTGAAGGAAATTCCAACAGCTAAACCGATTCAAAGAAAAGATTTATCAGATTTTATTTACAAAGATCAGTTTTCCAAATGGAATGCCATTGCTCAAGCTTGTAATCAAATATCGTTAACAAGGCAACCTATTTTAGTTGGAACTACAACGGTTGAAAAATCTGAAATGCTAGCACAATTATTAAATGAATATAATTTGTCATATCAGATTTTAAATGCTAAACCTGAAAATGTTCGCCGAGAGTCTGAAATTGTTGCTCAAGCTGGTGCAAAAGGGAGTATTACTATAGCTACGAATATGGCGGGTCGAGGTACAGACATTATCTTAGGTGGAAATATTAATTTTAAAATTCAAAAAAAATTATATGATATTTTAACCTTATCAAAAAATTATGTTCTTTCTAAGAAAAATAGTATTCTTAACTCTCCATTTATAAGTCAATTTGAAGGAACTTCACAAAAATTTATAAGTGTTCTTACATCATTATTAAATGATTCGAAATTTTTAAAACTTTCAGATATCGACATTTTACGTATTCTAAGAGAAAATGATCGAATTTCAATTCCAACTGTATCTTATCAATATTCGATTCAATTTTTAATTCACGAACTTGTTTCTTATAATAAAAAACATCAAGAACAAGAAAACAAAATTGTTAAAAATTTAGGTGGATTATATATCATTGGTACAGAAAGAAATGATTCAAGACGAGTTGACAATCAATTACGAGGTCGGTGTGGTCGACAAGGTGATCCAGGTACATCAAGATTCTTTTTAAGCTTAGACGATAATCTATTACGTTTATTCGGTGGACCCAAAATTCAAAAATTCATGCAGACTCAAATTTCTGACAATTCACCGTTAGAATCAAATTTGCTTACGAAAAGCCTAGATTCAGCACAAGAACGAGTTGAAGAAAGAGCTTATCAACAACGTAAAAATTTATTTGATTACGATGAAATCTTAAATCAACAACGAAATATTATTTATCATGAAAGGCGACAAATTCTAGAGAGCCGATCAGTTCGGAGAGATATTTTCGCATACGGTGAACAAATTTTAACTGATCTATTACTAGAATTAAAAGAGCAAAATGATTTATTGCTTGAAAGAGTTCAAAACTTATTTGGACGAAATTTATCTTTAAATGATAGTCGAGATTTTGATGCCTCTGAATTAAAAGTTTACTTGTTTAAAGAATTTTGGTTAACTTATCAATCTAAAATAGCCGAACATTCTATTTATGGTAATGGAATTATGGAAAATTTAGAAAGAACCATTATTTTAATTAATATCGACCGAATTTGGCGGGAACATTTACAAAAAATAACCTTATTACGTGAAGCTGTTGGATGGCGAGGATATGGACAAAAAAATCCATTGTATGAATATAAACGAGAAGCATATACAATGTTTGAAACTCGTGAGAAAATATTACGACATTTAGTCATTTATGATCTGCTTAGATCATCTATTTTGTAAGCTTAAAAAAATAATTTAAAATTAATTCATATGACAAAACAAACACTTTCTAATAAAGGTCGCTATTCGATCAAAAAAATATCAGGTTTCCGAGCACGCATGGCAACTCCTCAAGGTCGAAAAACGATACGAAATCGACGTAAAAAAGGACGAAATAAATTAACTATTCAAAAATAAACTAAAAATTATTAGAGTTATTTATTCTTAATTACTCTAATAATAAAGAATTTTTTATTTATTATTAATATAATACTTATTTAATAAACTATATTTTTGACTAATTATTTTATGAAATTTAATGATGAATTAGCTCTTTTTTTAAAGGCTCGTTATCCAATAATTTATATTAATACTATTGAAGAAGATCGTGTTGAATATATTATTCGAAAAAATATTAAAACTAATTTAAATCGAAGTATTTATAGTTGGGATTTTGTAGATGGTTATACAAATAATCCAAATAACGAAGGATTTGCAAAAAGAAATCCTTTACAGGCACTGGAATTGGTCGAACGATTAAATGCTGAGACACCAGCATTGTTTATCTTAAAAGATTTTAATAGATTTTTGACGGATCTTTCGATTTCACGAAAGTTACGAAATATTAGTCGGATTTTAAAATTACAACCAAAAACAATTATTATTATTGGTTCTGATTTAACAATCCCAAAAGAATTACAGGATTTATTAACTGTATTACAATTTCAATTACCATCAGAAAGTGAAATAAGTCAAGAATTAGATCGTTTAGTAAATTCATTAAATATTAAAATTGAATCACAATTATTTGAAAATTTAACCCGAGCTTGTCAAGGTTTACCATTAGAAAGAATAAGACGAGTTTTATCGAAAATTATTGCAACTTATAAAACAATTGATAACAATAGTATTACAATTTTACTTAGCGAAAAAAAACAGATCATAAGTCAAACTGAAATCCTTGAATATACTTCGGTGGAAGAACAAATTACCAATCTTGGGGGTTTAGATAATTTAAAAGATTGGTTAAGAAAACGAAAAACAGCATTTGGGATTCAAGCTTCAAATTATGGATTACCAACACCGCGTGGGTTATTATTAGTTGGAATTCAAGGAACTGGAAAGTCTTTAACGGCAAAGGCGATTGCCAATGAATGGCAATTACCACTCCTAAAATTAGATGTTGGAAAATTGTTCGGTGGAATTGTTGGAGAATCAGAATCACGACTTCGTCAAATGATAACGGTTGCTGAAACAATATCTCCTTGTATTCTATGGATTGATGAAATTGATAAAGCTTTTAGTAGTACTGAAAGCAAAGGTGATAGTGGAACAAGCAATCGAGTATTAGCAACTTTTGTTAGTTGGCTGTCGGAGAAAAAAAAACCGGTTTTCGTAATTGCAACGGCAAATAATATTGACCTATTACCATTAGAAATTATTCGAAAAGGACGATTCGATGAAATTTTCTTTTTAGATTTACCAAAAAAAGAAGAACGTGAAGAAATCTTTAAAATTCATATTAAAGAATTTAGACCGAATAATTGGGAATCTTTTGATTATAGTAAATTAGCAGAACTATCTGAATCATTTTCAGGTGCTGAGATTCGACAAAGTATTATTGAAGGTATGTACCATGCGTTTGATGAAAAACGTGAATTTACAACGAATGATATTTCGATGGCATTAAATGAATCTATTCCATTAGCACATTTAGAAAGCAATCAAATGTTAAAATTACAAAATTGGGCTTCTTCAGGTCGAATTAGATTAGCTTCTTCCAAAACAATATATTTAAACTAACAGATTCAATGAAACAAAAAATTTTTCGATCAATAGCAGATCTAAGATTTGCAATTTTCATTTTACTATTAATAAGTTTGTTTAGTATTACTGGAACAGTCATTGAACAAGATCAATCCATTGAAACTTATAAAATGAATTACCCATTGACGAATCCAGTTTTTGGATTTTTAACTTGGGATCGAATTATTCAATTTGGATTCGATCATGTGTATAAAACCTGGTGGTTTTTTACTCTTATTTCTCTATTTAGTATTAGTCTCATCTCTTGTACTTTTTTACAACAATTTCCGTCATTAAAAATTGCTCGGCGATGTCAATTTTTTAGAACAACAGGACAATTTTATCGATTAAAAATTTCCACTTTATTAAGTAATTTTTCTTTGAACAAAATTTTATTACGAATTAAAAATAATAAATATTCTATTTTTCAACAAAAAAACATTGTTTACTGTTATAAAGGTTTAATTGGTAGAATTGCACCGATCATTGTACATTTTAGTATGATTTTAATTTTACTCGGAACAATTATCGGTTCATTATTTGGTTTTAAAGCTCAAGAAATCGTTCCAAAAACAGAAACCTTTCATATTCAAAATATTTTAAATAATGGTCAATTAACGGTTGTTCCAAAAACATCCGCACGTATTAATGATTTTTGGATTACTTATACGAAAAATAAAACTGTTTCTCAATTTTACTCGGATCTTTCAATTTTAGACAATCAAGGCAATGAAAGGGATCGAAAAACTATTTCTGTCAACTATCCTTTAATTTCTAAAAGTGTTTACTATTATCAAACTGATTGGAATCTAATCGGTTTAAGATTTCAAAATTTAAATAATGAAATCATTGAATATCCATTAATTAATGTTTTTAAAAATCAAAGTAAAGTATGGTTAACATGGATTTCAAATAATTCGTCACTTACAGATGGAATAATAAGTATTATTGATAATCTTGAAGGTTATTGTTCGGTTTATAATGAAAATGGTCAATTCTTAGGCAATATTGAATTGAACGAAACAGTAAATTTTAAGACCCCGCTTACTTTATTGGAAATTATAAGTTCTACTGGGTTACAAATTAAAACAGATCCTGGTATTCCAATTATTTATCTAGGCTTTTTCTTCTTAATGTTAAGTACATTAATAAGTTATATTACTTATTCACAAATTTGGATTATTCAGAAAAATCAACAAATTTTTATTGGCGGAAATACAAATCGCGCTGTTTTTGAATTTGAATTAGAATTTTTTAAATTTATAAAATAAATAAGTGATGGAAATGATTCGTTTGTTTTATAATTGTAATTAACAAGTTCCTTACTTGGGAAGAATTATATTTATAAAAATTTTTTTATGACAGCAACTTTAGAAAGACGTGAAAGCGTTTCATTATGGGAACGTTTCTGTGGTTGGATTACTAGTACTGAAAACCGTTTATACATTGGTTGGTTTGGTTGTTTAATGTTCCCTACATTATTAACTGCAACTACTTGTTTCATCATTGCGTTCATCGCAGCTCCTCCAGTTGATATCGATGGTATCCGTGAGCCAGTAGCAGGTTCTTTATTATACGGTAACAACATCATCTCTGGTGCAGTTATTCCAAGTTCAAACGCTATCGGTATGCACTTCTACCCAATTTGGGAAGCAGCTTCAATCGATGAGTGGTTATACAACGGTGGTCCTTACCAATTAATCGTATTACACTTCTTAACAGGTGTAGCAGCGTACATGGGTCGTGAATGGGAATTATCATACCGTTTAGGTATGCGTCCTTGGATCTTCGTAGCTTTCTCTGCTCCAGTAGCAGCTGCAAGTGCAGTATTCTTAGTATACCCAATCGGTCAAGGTTCATTCTCTGATGGTATGCCTTTAGGTATTTCTGGTACATTCAACTACATGATTGTATTCCAAGCTGAGCACAACATTTTAATGCACCCATTCCACATGGCTGGTGTTGCTGGTGTATTTGGTGGTTCTTTATTCTCAGCTATGCACGGTTCATTAGTAACTTCTTCTTTAATTCGTGAAACAACTGAAAGCGAATCTACTAACTACGGTTACAAATTCGGTCAAGAAGAAGAAACTTACAACATCGTTGCAGCACACGGTTACTTCGGTCGTTTAATCTTCCAATACGCTTCATTCAACAACTCTCGTGCTTTACACTTCTTCTTAGCTTTATGGCCAGTTTTAGGTATCTGGTTAACTGCTATGGGTGTTAGTACTATGGCGTTCAACTTAAACGGTTTCAACTTCAACCAATCAGTTGTAGACTCTCAAGGTCGTGTAATCAACACTTGGGCTGATATCGTTAACCGTGCTGGTTTAGGTATGGAAGTAATGCACGAACGTAACGCGCACAATTTCCCATTAGATTTAGCTTCAGGTGAAGTATTACCAGTTGCTTTAACAGCTCCAGCTGTTAACGGTTAATTCCATTTCTGATGTATCTAATTTTTCTAAACCTTTAATTTTTAATTAAAGGTTTAGAAATTGAAACCTTTTTTTATTTTATCTTTTTTATTAAATTTATTTCAAAAAGTTAATTCTTTTATTTTTTATTTTCATCACTCTATCCAGAACTTTTTTGATGGAACCATAGTAGCATTATAGATCAACCATGATTATTAGAAGATTAAACTTTGGAAATCAAACGAAAAGCTTTCTCAATTCTTTCACGAAATTGATTCTCTTCAATTTCCACCTTTTCTCGCGAACCTCCAATTTCTAATAATCGTTCGTCTGAGACCAATAAATCACAGTATTGCTCTACTAAATCAATAATATTTGGAAATACAACTGGATTGAGATCAAAGTTAAATTGATTTAAAAATCCAAAAGCTATCTCTATTAAACTCATAAATTCTAATTCTTTCATTCATTTTCTAAAGTCAGTAATATGAGTTGATCGTAGGCTAAGAAATTGGTGTGCAAACGTGTCACTGGTAATTTCAGAATCAAGAAAACTTCTAAATAATTGTAAATGAGAATCTAGGTAGTTCCAAATGAAATAAGCAAATAAAAGAATATTCTAGGTTTTTAATGGAGCAACCTCTTCTTTGGTATAAAATGAATTTTTGTCTTCTTTAGGGCTTTTAATAAATTTTCTAAATTTTTCTTGTTTGTTAGAATCTGTTTCCATATTAAAGTCTATTATAATAATATAATAGGAATATATAAAATCAAAAATTTACCCATTTTAGATCGTTTTTATCGCTTTAAAAACAATTTATAATTACTTTTAATAAATCTAATTATAAATTAATAAGAGTCACTTCGAAATAAGGCTTTATCAATTTTTAATTTTTTAATCATTATTTTTGATCACAACTAGTAAATTATATGGATAAGAATTAGTTTTTATATTTATTTTTAACTAAGCTAAGCTTCTATTATTTATAATGCCTTTTACGGATATAGGTTAATAAAAAAGCTACTAGTATTTATCTAATAATTTTTATTAACGTATATCTCATTTAATTAATTTATATCATTTTGTATCTTCTTCTGACGGTCTAAAAGTGTGTTTAAATCTTGGATATTAAATTCAACTGTCAAATGGTACAATTTTAACCAGAAAGCATCTTGTTTGGCGATTACAAAGGCTTCAAAAGCTTATCGAATAACAACTGTTGTTAATTCACAAACAATGATAGACGGGTATCCAGGTTCTATAAAATTTTTTGATTTTTTCCATGTGAGAAGATAAAGCTTGAGGTGTTGCAATCTCTACCCAATACTGAAAGTGATCATCTTCTAATGTAACAAAAACATCAACGATACCCTTATAAATATTGGTGGGAACTCCTCCTATAAAACTAAAACTTTTAACTTTATGATTTTTCATTTATTTGTAAGCGTCAGGGTTTATATTTACATTATACAAATCGTTAATTACTTCCGCAAGAGTCTTTATATTCTTTGGTGTCGTTCGATACCTAATTCCGACAACGTCTTTTTCACCAGCTTCATTGTTTTTTACTATATAACAACCGTGGTTCCCTCTTACGTACCTCAGACCATTGCCTAAATCAATCAAATCTTTCCCAATATCAATTGACTTTACACCTTCACTCATTCGCTTGTCTATACGTTTATACTCACGCGCGAGATCTTAATTCGCTAATGCCCTTTTGCTAACTTTCTTAAGGCTTTTATTTCCTTTAAAAGATTCCGTTACGTCTCCTTGATTAATCAAACATTTATCCTCTCACTTGTCAATAGGATATAAATGTATTCTATATGTACATGATAGATCCACAATCACCGACTAAGGTCATAGCTTTGGCTTTGTTTACTGGGGTTGTTTACTGGTTTTTGCTACCCTCAGGAATATTCGTTACCTGGATTGGGGGCAGTATAAACTAACAAATAGTCCATGATAAAGAATTTAACGAATTTAAATCTATGATCGAGAAACAATTAAAAGATCTAAACATCGAAAATAGATTGAAAGTCGTTTTTGGTGATTATAAACCAGAAACTGCTGGTCCTGGTAAACTTAAACCTATGGAACCGTGTGATAGTTGAGGTTCAAATTCAGGGCTTCGTCGTTTTCCTGAGGATTTTAATCGTAAATATTCCGACAGTGAATTTGACCAATTTATCAAAGATAAGCTTGAAAAAGACTTGGGGCTTGTTAAAAAGCCTACAGAAAAGCCACTTGAACAGATAATAAATAAACGTCAATCAAGACCGAAATCAAAAACGGTTTACTACAAGCATTTTGTTGATCAAATGAATGATTTAGATGATAATATTTCAGATTTCGAGTACGATGTTATCGATGCTGAAATTGTTGAAAAAACACTTTTTGAAAACCCTATCAGGGTTAAAGCTGATATAGAATTTTAAAGAGTAATTTTTCAGTTGAACTTTTCATTCATTGGTTAATTACAAACTAAAAAAATTTAAAATGGAGGCTTTTAATAAAATTTCTATAGTTCTAAACTATAGAAATTTTACTTAATATGCTAATCCTAAACTTCTTGTTGTTTCTGCACCTAAATATACACGTACACTTAAGAAATCAGTTGGACAAGCCGTTTCACATCTTTTACAACCAACACAATCTTCAACACGTGGTGAAGAAGCAATCTGACCAGCTTTACAGCCGTCCCATGGAACCATTTCTAATACATCTGTCGGACATGCTCGCACACATTGTGTACAACCAATACATGTATCGTAAATTTTAACTGTATGAGACATAATTTTTTATAATTTTATTATTTATTATCTTGAATTATAGTTTATTTTTCGAAAGACAAGGATTCGTCTTTTTAAAATTTTTTTGGCGTCAACTATCTGAAAATAAAAAGTAGTTTGTTAGAAACAATAACATACCACTTTGATGAATTCAGATGGTTTATCGTTGAAGATTAACGTCCTAAACGTTGGAATTGTTGAATCGCTAAACGACCAATGTTGAATAAAGCCCATGACCCTGCAATTAATAATGGTGCAGCAATTACTAGTAAACGAGTATCCATAATTGTTAGTCCTTTTTAAATATTTAAATGAAATACAGAAAATAATATTAATATATGATTATATTATTGTATTGTAGTATTATATATGAAATTTTCAATATTTGTTCACAATCTATTTCAAGAAAATTTTATAATTTAAAAAATTTTATAATTTAAAAAATTTTATAATTTAAAAAATTTTATCATCGCTTATTACGATATCAAAGTACTTTGCAATATTTTTCAATCTTTGGAAGAAATTCTTGAATTACATTTTGAATTCATTGGTCTTTTTGAGACTTAATAGAAGAATTTGATTCTTGACTTTTTGAGCTTACGCGAAGCTAACTATATTTTTTATTAATTTGCATTTGAAGTTAAATTTGTAACAAATAATTTCATGAAGTTTAGGGTTTACCGCAGATGAACAGTATTAGGTGTGGGAATGAATGAAACATTTTTATGTAGGGGATCAGATAATAGAATATCCTCTCAGAGGGCCCTAAGAGTGAATTTTTGGGGCCTTCATAGATTAAGTAGAGAGAGAGAATACCTTCAGCTAAAATTGAGTCAAAAATGGGTAGGTTTGAGCGACTAAGATCAAATAAAAAATAATTTTAGTGATTAGCAATAATTAACGCTAGTCACTAAGAGAAGCAGTTACATCAATTATAATTTCATCATTTTTATTTTGCCAACGTTTACATTCTACACGTTGAAATAAGTATAATGAGCCCAAAGTTAGAAAACCAATTAGTCCAAGACCAAAACACGTCCAACCAATTAATCCAGTAGTATTTATTTGAGTTGAAACTGAAGCAATTGGAGGTAAATAAGTCGGTGCAACTGTTTTAATGTTTTGTGTGGATCCTTGCAGATAACGAGGAGCTGTATGATCCCGAAACATATTGTTGATACTTACTTTGCAGTTAGCAGTAAATTGTGCACGATAAGGGTGAATATCCAAAACTGGAGTTTTTACTTTTACTGAGTCCAAAACAATTTTAAAATCTTTTACTTTTGAACCTAAAATATTACTCCCACTACGAATTTGAAGTACGTCACGCATGTACGCTATATGAGCATATATACCCGACCTATTCCTACGTTAGCAGCAGGGGTTGAACCACCAGATGCGGCCGCAGAAGCTGAAAACAAAGCTGCCAATGTGGCGATCCGGGTTCGTCGTGCTGCTTCAGTTTGGGCAGCTTTAACAAATTGATAACTCACTCCAACCCCTGCAATAGGCTCGAAAAACAGCTTTGGTAAGTTAGTAATATTCCCATCGGCCATAGCTGATATGACTATCGCACCGTATTGAGCCCCTGCGTTATATATAAAATTAACTACTGTGAAAGTATCCACAATTCCATACTGCCACATTAATATTACAAGTTTTAAAGAAGTATAAGAGTACATCGCTAAAGCCTCCATATTCGATTGGCTAAACCATTTGCTATGCCACAAATTATACACATTGCTAATATTTTTAAAATTTTTGTTCGATGATCCATAACCAATAATTAAATTTTTATAAAGCAAGATAAATGTTAAACTTGATATTATAGACAAATAACGTTAGTAAATCCAATAATTTGTAAAAAAATTCTATTACAAAAATATTCTTTGGAAAGATACTCAGCTACTTCTTTAAAAAGAGTCCATAGTTTGGACTACTTTTAAAGCTATACTCGATTGTTAGAACTAAATTAAATCCTTATAGTTACTTATTAAAAAGTTAATATAGAAACTATAGAGAAGTAATTTTAATCAATATATCTAGTATTAACATACTTATTTCTTATCAAATTTACGATAAATTGCAAAAAAAAGACTATCGACTTAGTTTATCATAAGCAAAAGCTTATGATAAACTAAGTCGATAAAAAACTCCAGATGGTAAATCTGCTTTCGACAATAAATCGAAAATTGGAACCTCTGAATCATAATAAATTTCTAGAATTCGTTTATGAACTCGAATTTCAAAATGTTCTCTTGAATCTTTATCAACGTGAGGTGAACGTAAAACACAATAAATACGTTTTCGAGTTGGTAATGTGACTAATCCAATTGAGTTTAAAGAAGTATTTTGTAAAAGATTAAAAATCTTTTGACATGAAGAGACTAAAAGTTCATGATCAAAAGATTCTAATCTTACACGAATTTTTGCATTCGTTTGAATTTCCATAAAGATTTTTAATTATTTAACAATTTTAGAAACTACACCTGCACCAATAGTACGACCACCTTCACGAATTGCGAAACGCATACCTTCTTCAATGGCTACAGGATAAATTAATTCTGCTGTCATTTTAATTCGATCACCAGGCATTACCATTTCAACGATTGATCCATCATCTGCCGTAAATTGTGTAATTGCACCAGTTACATCTGTTGTTCTTACATAAAATTGTGGTCTATAACCTGTAAAGAATGGTGTATGACGACCACCTTCATCTTTGGTTAAAACGTAAACTTCTGATTCAAAGTTGGTATGTGGTGTAATGGTACCAGGTTTAGCTAATACCATACCACGTTCAATATCTTCACGTGTCACACCACGTAATAAGATACCAACATTATCACCCGCGAATCCTTCGTCTAATGTTTTTTGGAACATTTCAATTCCGGTAATTGTTGTTGTTTTTGTATCATGAATACCCACGATTTCTACACTTTCACCAACTTTGACTACTCCACGTTCAATACGACCAGTCGCCACAGTACCACGACCTGTAATTGAGAAAACATCTTCAATTGCCATTAAAAATGTTTTTTCCGTATCACGCTCAGGGGTTGGAATATAAGCATCCACAGCATCCATTAAAGCATAAATTTTATCCACCCATGGATTATCACCCCGACGAATGTCTGGATTTGTGGAAATAGCTTCAATCGCTTGTAACGCTGAACCAGGACAAATCGGAATATCGTCACCTGGGAAATCATACGCCGAAAGTAATTCACGAACTTCTAATTCTACTAATTCTAATAATTCAGCATCATCAACTTGATCTTCTTTATTTAAAAAGACTACTAGAGTTGGAACACCTACTTGTTTTGATAATAAAATGTGTTCACGTGTTTGTGGCATTGGGCCATCGGCAGCTGAAACAACTAAAATAGCTCCATCCATTTGAGCTGCACCAGTAATCATATTTTTCACATAATCGGCGTGACCTGGGCAATCTACGTGCGCATAATGACGATTTTCTGTTTCATATTCAACATGGGCAGTATTAATTGTAATACCACGCGCACGTTCTTCTGGAGCACCATCAATATCAGCATACTCTTTAAAAGTAGCATTTCCATCTAATGATAATGTTGCAGTAATTGCAGCAGTTAAGGTTGTTTTCCCATGGTCAACATGACCAATTGTACCAATATTAACGTGTGGTTTTGTACGTTCGAATTTTTCACGTGCCATTATTAAATTCCTTCAAATGTTAAAAAAATTATACTTTTATTCTAAAGCTTTTAGCGAGAATTTAGATAGATTAGTAATTAATATCTAAAATGTGCAAAAGCTTTATTCGCTTCAGCCATTTTATGAGTTTCTTCCTTCTTTTTAATAGTATTACCTATATCGTTTGCGGTGTCAATAATTTCATTGGCTAATTTAATAGCCATACTTCTTCCAGCTCGTTGATGAGAGTATTGAATAATCCAACGCAACGATAAATTTGTTGCTCGAAAACCGCTAACTTCTACAGGTACTTGATACGTGGAACCCCCAACTCTTCGAGCTTTAACTTCGACAACAGGACTTGCATTTCGGATAGCTTTTTCGAAAATTGTTAATGGGTCTTCGTTTGTTTTTTTCTTGATAATATCAAATGCTTGATATACAATATTTTTAGCAATAGTTTTCTTGCCTGCTTTTAAAATTCGTGTAATTAGTAAACTAACTAGATAACTATTGTAAATTGAATCAGCTTCTGGAAAACGTTTTTTTGAGATATTTCGACGAGACATAATATGAATTATAAATATTTTTGTTATGAATGTAAATTAAGAATTCTAAGAGTTTAAACTTCTTAATTTAAATATTATTATTTGTCACCTTTTGGTTTTTTTACTCCATATTTTGAACGACCTTGTGTTCGATCTTTAACACCACCTGTATCTAAAGCACCTCGCACAATATGGTAGCGAACCCCAGGCAAATCTTTTACTCGCCCACCACGAATTAAAACTACAGAATGTTCTTGTAAATTATGTCCAATTCCTGGAATATAAGCAGTAACTTCAAATCCTGATGTTAAGCGCACCCGTGCGACTTTTCGAAGTGCTGAATTTGGTTTTTTAGGTGTTGTTGTATAAACACGCGTACAAACACCTCGACGTTGAGGGCAATTGACAAGCGCTGGACATTTTGTCTTTTTTTTAATTTGGACGCGTCTTGAACGAACTAATTGTTGTATAGTTGGCATAAATTTTTTATAAATAAATTTGACAAATTATTAATCAGTTGTATCTAATTGATATTTTTTCATGAATTTTTCAACTCTACCTTCACTATCCACTAAAACCTGTGAGTCAGTATAAAAAGGATGGTTAGCTAACCAAATATCAACTTGTAATTTCTCTTTGGTAGAACCAATTAAACAAAGTGGTTTACCATCACATATAACTTTTGTATTTTCAAACCATGTAGGATGTATATCAGATTTTGGCATAATTTTATAAAAATTAACGTTTTGAATATTGTGGAGCTTTTCTCGCTTTTCGTAAACCATATTTTTTACGTTCTTTAATTCGTGAATCACGAGTTAAAAATCCGAATGGTTTCAAAATTGGACGATTTTCTTTGTCCATTTTACATAATAATCTTGCAATTCCTAATTGAATAGCTTCAGCTTGTCCGGTTAATCCACCACCTTTTACTAATGCTATAACATCAAAATTTTTATCTAAACTTAATTTTTCTAAAGGTGCCCATACTAAGTTTAAATAACTATCGTTATACTGTAAATACTTGTCACCAGAAACTTGATTAATAATTAAATTTCCTTCTCCTGGAACTAAAAAAACACGTGCACTTGCTTGTTTTCGTTTTCCTAGACCAATATTATCTTTTTGAAAAACTAACTTTACCATAAATTTAAAGATTTATAAATATATTTGTTCTTATTTTAAATTCTCATCTTTGTACAATTCTTGTGGGAATGAAAATTTTGATTCATCATTCTTTCTTTTCATGTAATCTTTCTTAGATTTTAACTTAATTGAGATAAGCTAAATATTATTGCTAATAGATTGTGTAGCTGATTGAAAACTTTCGACATCAATTTTGATAGGAGCTTGAGCTTGATGAGGATGATCTTGACTATTATAAATGTTTAATCGTCTCATTAATCTTTTCGTTTCTGTTTCGGATAACATACCCTTAACTGCTCGTTCAATGGTTAATTTCGGTAAACAATCTAAAACATTCTTGATTTTTAAGGAATGTCCTGGTTGACCTGGTTTATTAACAATATAATGCTTACTATTTTCGTTTAAAATAATTAAATCTGCATTTATTAGAACAATATAATCGCCCATATCAATCGATGGATGATAATTTGGTTTTACTTTGCCTTTTAATAAAGTAACAATAATAGTAGCAAGTCGCCCTAATTTTTGTCCTTTACAATCAATAATGAACCAATTACGATTCTTGTAATTTTTGGTAGGTAAAAATGTTTTATTTAATGAATTCATAATTCTTGTTAAAAATAAATAATGAAAAATCTGGGTTAATTAAAAAGTCCTAAATCAAACCATTCATTACTTTAAAATAATACCTAGTTTATTTTTTAATGTTGAAAAAACTTCATCGGCCGATTTTCGACCGAAGTTTTTAAGTTCTTGTAATTTTTCTGGAGAATACTCTAATAAATCACCAACCGTGTTTATTTGAGCTTTCTTCAAACAATTATATGCTCGAACTGATAATTGTAATTCTTCAATTGCAATATTCGTATAGGGTTCAATACTCATTGATCGAGTTTTTGTTTCTAATGGATTATTCTCATTTATATCTTTATTATGAATTAATAAAGTAAATAAGTCAATAATAATCTGAGCTGCTGATTCTAAAGCATCATTTGGAGAAATACTACCATTTGTCCAAATATCTAGAAAGACTTGTTCTGTGATATTGTTAGCAGTATCGTAAACATTTTCTATTTTAAAATCAACTTTTTGAACAGGCATGAAAATTGTATCAAGCTGTAAATAATTTTCAGTTTTATCTGAAAAAGTTTGTGAGGCTAACTTATATCCAATTCCATATTCAAATTTAAATTCAATTTCAAGAATACTTGATGTAGAAATTGTTGCAATATAATGATTTGGATTCACAATTTCTATATTTGATGGTAATTGGATACAATTGGCTGTGATAACAGTTGGTCCTTGAATTTTTAAACGTCCAAATGTTGTATCTTGTGTTTTACTTTTAAAAACAATTCCTTTCAAATTTAATAAAATTTCAAGAATATCTTCTCGAACACCAGGAATTGTAGCAAATTCATGACTTACACCGGCAATTCGAACAGCAGAAATTGCAATTCCACCTAGATCACCTAAAAGTACACGTCTTAATTGATTCCCAATTGTTATTCCTTGCCCAGGTCTTAAAGAAGTAATCAAAAACTGTCCGCGACAAGTACCTGATTGAATTTTTTCTGATTTGAGACACTTAATAGAAATATTATTCATAGTTTTAATTTATTAGAAATAAAAATTCTTTCTAAACACGACGTCGTTTCGGAGGTCGACATCCATTATGTGGAACTGAAGTTATATCTTGAATGGAAGAAATTCCGAATCCTGCTCCTTCAATTGCTCGGATTGCTGTTTCACGTCCCGGTCCTTGACCTTTGACTAAAATTTCAACGCTTTTCATTCCTGTACTTAAAGCTTCTAAAGCTGCCTTTTCAGCAGCTGTTTGAGCTGCAAATGGTGTACTTTTACGTGCTCCTTTAAATCCTGAACTTCCTGCTGAAGCCCATGCAATTGTATCACCTGTTACATTGGTAATTGTGACTATAGTATTATTAAAGGTTGATTGAATATGAACAATACCATTTGTAAAACTATTTTTATCTCTTTTACTAGTTGATTTTTTAATTGTTTGTGCCATATAAAAATATTACAAATAAAATTATTATTTCTTACCCGTAACAGTTTTTTTAGCTCCACGTCTTGCGCGAGCATTCGTTCGAGTTCGTTGCCCACGAACTGGTAAACTGTTTCTGTGTCTTTTTCCTCGATGACAATTTATTTCATTTAATCGCTTAATATTTAAACCATTAAATCGTCTTAAATCACCTTCAAGTTTTAAATCGATATTCTCTAATGTTTGACGTAATGCAATTGTTTCTTCCGTGGTTAAATCATCACTTCTTGTTTCAGGATTAATGTTTGCCATTTCAACAATTTTCTTTGCAGATGTGAGACCAATACCATGAATATAAGTAAGTGCATATGCGATTCTCTTCTTTCTTGGTAAATCAATACCAACTAATCTGACCATTTTCTAAACTCCTTTAAAATATTATCCTTGACGCTGTTTATGTTTTGGATTTGGACAAATTACCATAATTCTACCATGCCGTTTAATCACTCGACACTTATCACACATTTTTTTGACTGAAGGACGAACTTTCATTTTAATTTTGAAATAGTAATTTTTATTTTATTGATACATATTATTATAAATATTAGAATAATAAATATTCTTGACTTCTCGGCCTAAATCTAGGACAACACCACCTAGGATTAACAAAGAAGTGCTGCTTAAACCATTAAGACTGGTAATATTTAATGTCGATTCGAGAAAGTTTGGAAATGTCACTAAAGTAGCAAGCATAGTTGCTCCGACTAAAGTAATTCGTTTCATTACTCGTTTTAAATAAAAAGTGGTTTGAGCTCCTGGTCGAATTCCTGGGATCGTAACTGCCATTTTTTGCAATTGATCCGAAATATCTTTTGGATTCAAAACAATAGTTGAATAAAATGAACTAAATGCTAAAATTAATAGAAAGTACCCAATCCAATAAACAAATTTTAATGATTCAAGATTTACTGGAAAATTAATTTCAGGTAACAACCCTAAATTATTGATATAACTTGGAACAACTAAAATGGTTGTGGTTAAAATAATTGGCATAACCCCAGCTTGATTATAGCGTAATGGAAGATAATTATTAACTGCCGCAGAATCCTGCAACGATGTTTGATTTAATTGTTTCGATGAAAGTAATGGAACAATTCGAACTCCTTCTTGTAAAAAGATAATTCCATATAAAGAAACAAAAAGCAAACCAACAATTCCTAAAACGGAAGAAAAAGCAAAAGTTCCATTATTTTCAGCTGAAATCTTGCTATAAAGATTTGGTAGACTTGAAATAATGTTTGTGTAAATTAATAAGGATGCTCCATTTCCTAAGCCATGATCCGTGATGACTTCACTTAACCATAAAACTATCATTGCGCCAGTTGTTAACCAGATAACAATTTCAATGGCTAAAAAATAGTTCCAATTGAACAATACTTGTTTTAAATAAAAAGCTAGACTTAAACTTTGGATCATAGCAAAAATTAATGTAATAAAACGTGTTAAACGATTAATTTTTCTACGTCCTTCAAGATCACCTTCTTTTTGTAATTTGGACAATTTAGGTGAAAGTCCTAAAATTAATTGAACTAGGATTGAGCCATTGATATATGGAAATATGTTTAAAGTAAATAATCCAATAACAAAGGTATTATCACCAGCAAATGTACTTACTAAATTTCGCGTTACAGAATGTCTTTGAAGATAAAATGCTAAATCCGTATGATTAATTCCTGGAACAGGAAGAAAGGTGCCCATACGAATTAGCAATAAAATTCCAAGACTTATGAATACTCGTTTGAGTATAATATATCTAATATCTTTATCGGTTTCCACTGTTTTCTTTTTAACTTATAATTTAGTAAATTATTTTAAATCTACATTTCTTTTTTTTGACACTTGCGATTTTGTGGTTAAATTATCTAATCCACAAATGGAAGCACGAGCATTATTTAATAAATTATTTGATCCTAATTGTTTTGCAATAACATTCTTTACACCTGCTACTTCTAAGACAATTCGAACAGCACCACCTGCAATAACACCCGAACCTTCTATCGAAGGTCGCATAATAACTTTACAGGCACCAAAAACACCTTCTACTTCATGGGGAATACTTAATGATTTTGTAATTGGAAGTTTAATTAAATTTTTCCGCCCATCACTTTTTGCTTTTTTAAAAGCATTTACTACATCATCCGCTTTTGCAACACCAACGCCAACTTGTCCATTTTCGTCCCCAACAACTACAATGGCACGAAAACTTAATTTTTTACCACCTTTCGTTACTTTTGAAACTCGACTGATTTTTATTAATCGTTCCACCAATTTAGGTTCTTGAACACGTCGAGAATTTTTTTTTAATCTGTTTAACTTTTTTAAATCACTACTCATAAAATAGATTTAACCTTTATATTTCGTTACAAATTTTAATTTAAAATTGAAGACCCCCTGCTCTAGCTCCGTCAGCTAAAGCTTTGATTCGTCCATGGTATAAGTATGGACCTCGATCGAAAACAATTTTTTTAATATTTTTTTTTAAACTTAACTCTGCTAATTTTTCGCCTATAAGTCTAGACGCATCACATGTTCGTCCATTTGTAATAGCCAGCTTTATAGAACGATCTAATGTCGAACAAGCAAGTAAGGTTTTGGAACTTGTATCATCAATAATTTGGGCATAAATGTTTTCATTGGAACGATAAACAGATAATCTTGGTCTTTCGAAAGTTCCTTTAATTCGACCCCTTAAAGCTTCCCGCTTTAATTTTTTATATTTTTCGGGTTTCAATCTTTTGTTTTTATTTTTCAATTTTAACAAAGTTCGTTTTGAAAGTTTCATAGTTAGAATTTTTAATTTTTTAAAAAGGTAAAAACATTTTAACTCATAGATTATGAATTAATGGGTCTTTTCTAGATGAAGGATCTAAAAATAAAGTGAATAAGTATATTATTTTGCAGATTTTCCAGCCTTCCGAATGATTTGCTCACCTTGATATAAAATGCCTTTTCCTTTATAAGGCTCAGGACGACGCCAAGCTCTTATATTGGATGCGAATTGACCTAATAATTCTTTGTTACATGACTTTAAATTAATCGTGGTATTTTGAGCAACTTCTACTGAAATTTCCTCTGGAATTTCCATTTTTACAGGATGACTGTAACCTAAATTTAAAACAATTTCCTTACCTTGAACAACGGCTCGATATCCAACACCTTTTAATATAAGTGTTAATTGGAATTGTTCTGAAACTCCGATCACCATATTATTAATAAGTGTTCTATATAAACCATGTAATGAACGATCACTACGTGTTTCAGATTTTAACTCTACTTTTAAACTATTCTCATTTTGTTTAAGAGCAATAATATTTGGAATCTTTGTTTCTAATGTTCCAAATTTACCTTTTACTTTAATTTCTGATTCACTATAGTTAACATCAACGTTCTCTGGCAGTGTAATTGGTAATTTACCGATACGTGACATTTTCGAGACTCCTTGTATTTACATTTACCAAATATAACATAGAACTTCGCCCCCAATTCCAAGCTCTTTAGCTTTCAGATTTGTCATTACTCCTTTTGACGTTGAAATAATGGCAATTCCTAAATTATCTAAAACTCTTGGTAATTCTTTAGCATTTGAATAAACTCTTAACCCTGGTTTACTAATTCGTTTAATTTTACAAATAACCGGGTTTCGAGACTTTCCAATATATTTTAATGAAAGTAATAAATACTTTCGATTGTTTTCAATATAACTTTCGAAATCCTCAATATATCCTTCTTCCTTTAAAATTTCTGTAATCGCTAAAGATATTTTTGTTAATGGAATTTGAACAATTTGATGTCTTACCATGTTAGCATTTCGAATTCTTGTTAACATATCTGAAATTGTGTCGTTTACCAAAATTCTCTCCTTACCTCATATATTTTTTTATTTTTTATTCTTGTGACCAACGTTTACGTTTTAAATGTTTTTTCTTATCCCAAGCACGATTAATTTCTGGAATCGATGAATATTTATCGTAATATCCACAATCATTTAATGGAAAACGTAAAAATTTGAACAAAATCATTCCATTTAGAATTTTATCAATCGACTTTGATCTATAATTTGGTGAACAATTTTCTACCACAATATTAATTGTGAAACCTTGAGTTTGTTCCACTTCCTCATAGTCAACTTCTGGAAAGATTAATTGTTCTTTTAAACCAAAGGTATAATTCCCAGCTTTATCAAAGCTTCTTAATGATAAACCGCGAAAATCACGAATTTGTGCGAATGTAAAAAAGATTAATTTGGTTAAAAATGTATACATTTTTGGACCTCGCAATGTCACACTTAAGCCTAATTCCATATTTTCTCGAATTTTAAATCCAGCAATTGCTTTTTTAGATCTTGTAATAACTGGTTTTTGTCCAGTAATTCGCTCAAATTCTTCAATATTCTTTTTTAAAAGATTTGTATTTTGAGCAGCTAAGCCAAGTCCTCGATTAATCTGAATTTTTTTTAACTTAGGAACAGTATGAGGATTTTTAAATAATTTTGGACTATTTTTTATTAAAATTGGCTTGACCCCTTCATTGTATTCTTTCTTGATATCGCCAAGTAAATTATGAATATCAGCAATTTCTTCTAATGAATGTTGATTTAGCATATTAAGATACTTCTTTTAAATTTAATCTCACATTTGAATGATGAATAGGAGCTTCAAACTGTTTAATTTCTCCAATTTCATTCTCTGTATTTGGTTTCACATGTTTGAACTTGAAATTAATTCCTTTTACGAGAACTTTTCCTGTTTGTTTATTAATTTTCATAATCTCACCTGTTTCATTTTTATGAAATCCAGAGATAATTATGACAATATCACCAACTTTAACATGGACTTTTTGTTTTTGTGACATTTATAAAACCTCCGGTGCTAAGGAAACAATTTTAGAAAAATTTTTGTCCCGAATTTCACGTGCAACAGGACCAAACACACGAGTTCCACGAGGATTATTATCCATATTTACAATCACAGCTGCATTATCATCAAATCGAATATACATACCGTCTGGACGGCGGATTGTTTTTTTAGTTCTTACTACGATTGCCCGAACGATATCCGAACGTTTAATTGGCATATTAGGAATAGCTTCTTTAACGACTCCAATAATAGTATCACCAATTTTGGCATATTTTTTACTACCACCTAATACTCGAATACACATAACTTTTTTAGCACCCGTATTGTCGGCTACTGTTAACATTGTTTGAGGATAAATCATAAAAATATCATTTAACTTATTAACGATGATTTTGAAAGAATTTTGATTAGTTTCCAACGTTTTCTTTTACTTAATGGACGACATTCTTCAACTAGTACTTGATCACCGATATTACAAGTTTCTAATTCATCATGAGCTAAATATTTTTTAGTTTTTGATAATGTTTTAGAATACATTGGATGTGAATATCGATCTTCAATTTTTACCACAATCGTTTTTTGCATTTTATTACTAATTACAATACCAATTTCTTGCTTGACTGGCATTTAAAACTCCTTAAATTTCTATTGAATCCTATAATTTTTTACCATATAATCTTAACGAGCGATTAATTTTTTTCTTCCACATTTTCGACTCTTGATGATAAGAGTGTTTTTAATTGAGCTAATCGGCGTTTTGCAAATTTTATTTCATGTGATTTAAAATTTTGACGAGTCGCTTTTTTAAAACGTAAATTAAATAATTGATTTTCAGTTTCAATAATTGCTTCCGATATTTCTGCATTTGAAAGTGAAATAATATCAGTAAACTGAGGCACACCCATATTTTTTATTTAATATTGTCTTTAATAATAAATTTTGTTTTTAGTGGTAATTTATAAGCCGCTAAACTTAGTGCAGCTTTCGCAACTTCTTCTGGAACAGAACCAATTTCAAAAATAACTGTTCCTGGCTTTACTACAGCTACCCAATAATCCACAGCCCCTTTTCCGGAACCCATTCTTGATTCAGCAGCACGAGCTGTCACAGTCTTATCAGGAAAAATTCGAATCCATAATGAAGCTCCACGTTTTGTATAACGGGTAATTGTTCGACGAGCGGCTTCAATTTGACGTGATGTGACCCAATTCGGTTCTAAGGCTTTTAGACCAAAATCTCCGAAGCAAATCTCATTTCCACGAGTTTTTTCTCCTCGCATACGTCCACGATGATGTTTTCTATATTTTGTTCTTTTTGGACTTAACATAACGAATTAATTTAATAAACTATAATCTTTTTCAATAATTGAAACTGTTTTTTATTTTGACAATATTTCACTCTTAAATAACCAAACTTTAATTCCTAAAACACCGTAAATTGTATTTGCTTCTTGAGTTGCATAATCAATATCAGCACGTAAAGTTTGTAAAGGTACACGACCTTCTCGAATCCATTCACTTCGAGCAATTTCTGCACCATTTAAACGACCAGAAACTTGAATTTTAATTCCATTTACATTCTGCTTTTGAGCTCTTTGTAAGGCTTCTCGAATGGCACGTCTAAAAGCAATACGTTTTTCTAATTGTTCCGCTACTAAATCAGCAAGAAGAGCCGCATTTAAATCAACTTTTTCGATTTCAAAAACATTAATCGTCAGTTGACGATTGTTCGGTAATATTTTTTTGATATTCTTTAATAAATTTTCAAGCCCAGTACCCATGTCGCCGACTAAGATTCCGGGTTTACCAGTTTCAATATTTAATTGAATCTGATTATTTAATCCATTTCGATGAATTTGAACATTTGCGATACTATTTGCTTGTGAAATTGTATTAATATAAGTTCGAATTTTATCATCTTCCTGTAAAATGTTGGCATATTGATTAAAATTAGCATACCATTTCGATTTATGTTCTTGGGTAATACCTAATCTAAATCCTAAAGGATGTGTTTTTTGCCCCATAGAATGAATCCCTTTAATTATAAATTAAGTTTATTTTTTAGTTTTTTAATTACTTGCTTTCATAATAACTGTAATATGACAAGTTGGTTTTAAAATTTTATATGCTCGACCTTGAGCACGTGGTCTAATTCGTTTTAATTTTGGCCCTTCATCTGCAAAAATTTCATCAATAATTAGCTTTTTTTTATCTAATCCATAATTATGTTTTGCATTTGCGGCTGCTGAATGAATTACTTGCCAAATAGGTCCACCGGCATCATAGGGAAGAAATTCTAAAATCATTAATGCTTCTTGGTATGAACGGCCTCTAATTTGATCTAAAACGCGTCTTATCTTATGAGGAGACATACGAATATAGCGAGCTACTGCTTTGACTGATTGGTTATCTGACATAAATAATTTTTAATATTCAATAAATATTCAATGAAAAGATTGAACTCTTTAAAAGAGGAGAGTTTGAAAATTGAGAATTGTTCATGAATCTACTTCAGAAACAGGTATCTTTTTAAAAAATCTTTCATGAGAATTTGAAATTTACCACAATGAATCTCGTTTTTTACTAGGTACTCTAGTTTTATAAAAAAGTTTAATTGTTATATAATTCAACTGTTTCACATTCTTGAAATCATGTTTCAAAAATCTATTAACTTTTGATACTTCATGAATATGAATTTCATGAATCCAAATATCAAAAAAATTAGTCGACAAATTATTCTGTAATGAAAGAACAGGTGAATACAGAATTGCTAAAAGATTATCTCGTTCCATTGGATTTGATCGAAATGAATATAATATATCATCCATTGCATAATAAATATATTTATTTTGAAAACTATTTAAAATAAGTTTTGCAACGGAAGATAATTTTTTATTATATTTGATTTGAAAGGTTTTTAATGTAACTTCCTCTAATGGAGGATAAGCAAGTAACCTTGGTGTATTTCGCTTTCTTTTTTTTCGTTTATTTAAATTCTGTTTTTTGGTCTTTCCTGATCTGCACTTACAGATCTCCTCCTCATTTAGAAATTTATACTTATGTGTAAGTTCAATCATTTTTTGATTTCTTTAACGCTTTGTCTTCTTATCAGCTTTAATATGAGATCTAAAATTTCTGGTAGATACAAATTCTCCAAGTTTATGACCAACGAGTTGGTCTGAAATAAAAATAGGGACATGCTGTTTTCCATTATAAACAGCAATTGTAAATCCAATCATACTTGGCAGAATGGTTGATGATCTCGACCAAGTAGTGATAGTATCTTTTTTACCTGCCTGGTTCATTTGATTAATCTTTTTTAATAAATGATAAGCAACAAAGGGGCTCTTTTTTAATGATCTTGGCATCTTTAAAATATTTTTTATAAATTTTTTTTATGAAATTGTATTTTAAGAACGTCGACGAAGAATATAAGCATCACTTAGTTTTTTTCGTTTTCTTGTCTTAATTCCTAAGGCAGGTTTACCCCATGGAGTTAACGGTCGAGTTCGGCCAATGGGTGCTCTTCCTTCTCCACCACCATGTGGATGATCACATGGATTCATAACTGACCCACGAACGGTTGGACGCTTACCTAACCAACGAGTTCTTCCAGCTTTTCCACTTTGTACTAAAAATGCATCGTTGTTACTGACTTCTCCAATAGTCGCTAAGCATTCTTTACGAATTAATCTAATTTCTTTGGATGGTAATCGTAAGGTAACATAATCGCCTTCTTTTGCTAAAAGTTTCGCCGATGTTCCACCTGCTCGAACAATTTGCCCCCCCCGGCTTGGAATTAATTCAATATTATGAATCGAGGTCCCTAAAGGAATTTCTTCTAATGGTAGACTATTACCAATTTTAAAGGATGACCCAGAACCAGAAAGGATTGTATCTCCAACATTTACGTTTTTTGGATGCAAAATATAGCGTTTTTCACCATCTGCATAATGAATTAATGCAATTCTAGCATTTCTATTTGGATCATATTCAATCGATGCTACAATACCTTCGACACCATATTTATTCCGCTTAAAATCAATGATTCTATAACGTTTTTTATGACCACCACCGCGATGTCTTATAGTAATAACACCCCTATTGTTTCGGCCTTTATTCCGGTGATTTTTTCGAATTAAACTTTTTTCTGGTTTCGTTTTTGTAATTTCACTAAATGCTGAAAGTGCTCGATTTCTTGTACCTGGTGTATATGATTTATAAAGACGAATACTCATAAATTTGATTCTTTTATTTTATTTATTAGTTCTCAGTAAATAAATTAATTACATCGCCTTCAGATAAGGTTACAATCGCTTTTTTATATTGGGGTTTCCAACCAATATATTTCCCAACACGTTTCTTTTTACGTGGTAAACGACAGGTATTCACTTTAACAACTGTTACATTGAATAAATATTCAATCGCCGTTTTAATTGTGATTTTATCTGAATGAGGATCTACGACAAAGCTATATTGATTATTTTCCAAAAGTCGTGTCGCTTTATCGGTAATAATAGGATATTTTATAACTTGTGCATTACTACGAGAAAAATTAGAAGAATTAATCACAATAAATCTCCTTTATATCATTTATAGATGATGGGGTTAAAATAATCTGTTTGGCTTTTAACAAACTTAAAGTATTAATGTTTGAAGCAGAAATTAATTCAACATTTTTAATATTTTGGGTTGATAACTTTAATGGAATTGTTTTTTTAGAAACAATGACTAAAATTTTCTGATCTAAGTTAATCTTACAGTCTCCACAAATTTTCAGAAAGTTTTTTGTTTTTGGTTCCTGAATCCCATTTTCTAAATTTTCAATCAGTACGATATTATTTTTTTTGTTATATAGTAAAGTTTGTAAGGCTAATTGTCGTTCTTTTTTATTTAATTTTAAAGACACTTTTCTCGGTTTCGGTCCAAAAATCACCCCTCCACCTTTCCATAAAGGTGAACGATTTGAACCTGCTCGGGCACGACCAGTCCCTTTTTGGCGCCATGGCTTCCGACCACCACCTCGAACTTCACTTCGAGTTTTTGTGGAAGTGGTTCCTTGCGTTTGAGAACGAGAATGTCGGAGAATGTCTTTATGGACTAAATAGTTACCTGAATTTTCCAGAACACTTAATTTTAGTTCATGACTTTCCGTTAATTGTTTTCCATTAATATCTAACGGAGTGTAGGTTATAAATTTTTGAATGGTCATACTCTATATTTCAATATATTTAATTTTATAACTTGAGTTAGTTTATTCTGAAGGAACAATACTTAATAAATTTCCAGGTTTTCCTGGAACAGAGCCTTTAAGAACTAAAATATTTTCTTCCGTATTGATTTGGATAACTTTTAGTTTTTTAATTGTTGTAATCTTATTACCTAATTGACCGGCCATTTTTTTTCCTGGTAAAACACGACCGGGTGTTGTTCCCATACCAATTGAACCTGGTGCTCGATGATTTTTAGAACCATGAGTCATTGGACCTCGAGTAAAATTATGTCGTTTTTGAAGACCAGCAAAACCTTTACCAATACTTTTACCTCTTATATTTACGAATTGACCTGCAGAAAATGAATCAACATTTAACACTTGACCAATTGAAAATTCATCTTCTTTATTTGTTTTAAATTCTTTTAAATATTTTAAAGGTTGAATATTTGATTTTTGTAAATGTCCTAATTCTGGTTGAGTTAATGCTTTGCTAGATACATTCCCATAACCAATTTGAATTGAATCATACCCATCTTTTGATTTTGTTTTGACTTGTGTCACAACACAAGGTCCAACTTTTAAAATTGTAACTGGAATAATATTGCCAGATTCGTCAAAAATTTGAGTCATCCCAATCTTATTCCCTAATAAACCTATAGCCACAATATTCCTCCAAATTTATTTTAGAATGATTAACCTTGTTATTTTTTTGACTTTTATTACCAGATAAACCAATTAAAATTGATAAATCTTTTTTGTCAGTGTAAAAAATTTGCGAATACTTGTCTAGTTATGAAATATTTACAATGTTATATAAATTATTTTTTTCTGCGGTTTCTAGGGTTTCTCAAGGTATAGATGATCAGATTATAATTCATTTTAAAACATATAAACTATAAAAAAGAACTCACAATGGCAAAAGTTGTAGGAATAGATTTAGGTACCACAAATTCGGTAGTAGCTGCAATTGAAGGCGGACAACCAAGTGTAATTATTAATGCAGAAGGTTTAAGAACAACTCCTTCTATTGTAGCGTATACGAAAAAAGAAGAATTATTAGTAGGTCAAATTGCAAAACGTCAAGCTGTTATTAATCCTGAAAATACTTTTTTCTCAGTAAAACGGTTTATTGGTTCAAAAGAAGGAGAAATTGCTCAAGAATCAAAAAAATTACCTTATAAAGTAGGGAAAGACCAAAATGACAATATTAAAATTAATTGTCCGGCATTGAAAAAAGAATTTAGTCCGGAAGAAATTTCCGCACAAGTTTTACGAAAATTAATTAATGATGCTACTAATTATCTGGGGCAAGAAGTAACTCAAGCTGTTATTACTGTACCAGCTTATTTTAATGATTCGCAACGACAAGCAACTATGGATGCTGGTAAAATTGCTGGTGTTGAAGTTCTAAGAATTATTAATGAACCGACAGCTGCTTCGTTAGCTTATGGATTAGATAAAAAACAAAACGAAACAATTTTAGTTTTCGATTTAGGTGGCGGTACATTTGATGTTTCAATCTTAGAAGTAGGTGATGGAATCTTTGAAGTATTAGCAACCGCAGGTGATACGAATTTAGGTGGTGATGATTTTGATAATGTTTTAGTAAATTGGTTAATTAATGATTTTAAAGAAAAAGAAGGAATTGACTTAGGTGATGATATTCAAGCTTTACAACGATTAACTGAGGCAGCGGAAAAAGCAAAAATAGAATTATCAACGGTGGACAAAACAACAATTCATTTACCATTCATTACGGCTGATAAAACAGGTCCAAAACATATTGAACAAGAATTAACAAGAGAAATTTTTGAAAAATTATGTGAAAATTTAATTAGTCGTTGTCGTATACCAGTAGAAAAAGCATTAAGTGATGCAAGATTAGATAAATCTGATATTAATGAAGTTGTATTAGTAGGTGGTTCAACACGAATTCCGGCAATTCAAGAATTAGTAGAGTCTTTAACGGGTAAAAAACCTAATCAATCTGTTAATCCGGATGAAGTAGTTGCAATTGGAGCAGCAATTCAAGCTGGTATTTTAGCGGGTGAAGTAAAAGATATTCTATTATTAGATGTTACACCCTTATCGTTAGGTGTTGAAACATTAGGTGGGGTAATGACAAAAATTATTGCTAGAAACACAACAATTCCTGTTAAAAAATCAGAAATGTTCTCGACTGCTGTTGATAATCAAACAAATGTTGAAATCCATATTTTACAAGGTGAACGAGAATTAGTTGCCGGTAACAAAAGTTTAGGAAACTTTAGATTAGATGGAATTCCAGCTGCAGAACGAGGTGTTCCACAAATTGAAGTTACATTCGATATTGATGTGGATGGTATTTTATCTGTAAAAGCAAGAGAAAAAGAAACTGGAGTTGAACAATCTGTAACGATTCAAGGTGCGTCAAACTTAAATGAAAATGAAGTAGAGGATATGTTAGCCGAAGCTGAAAAATATGCTTCTCTTGATAAAGAAAAACGAGAAAATATCGATTTAAAAAATCAAGCGGAAGCCTTATGTTTTGAAGCTGAAAAAGAAGTTTCTTCTGTAAAAGAAATGATACCTGAAGAAAAACAACAAAATATTACGAAACTAATTGAACAAATTAGACAAAATAGTCAAAGTGAAAACTTTGATTCTCTAAAATCAGACGTGGAAGATTTAAAAACAGCCATGAAGGAAATGTTAGAATTTAAAATGAATACTGAAGCAAATTCAGATTCAATGTCTGATTTAAATGATTTATAACTTTTTTATTTCCAAAACGGTAAGTGAATCTTAAGATTCACTTACCGTTTTACTATCATCTACAATGATACATTCAGTCGTTAAAATCATACTTGCAATCGATGTTGCATTTTGAAGACCAGAACGTGTTACTTTAGCGGGATCCACAATTCCTTCTTCATACATGTTACCAAACGTATTTTTGGCTGCATTATAACCAATTTCAAATTCTTGTTGTTGAACTTTTTCAATAATGACAGGACCATTAATACCAGCATTTTCAGCAATTCGTCTAAGCGGTGCTAAAATTGCTCTTGAAATAATCATGGCTCCTATTAATTCATCTTCTTTTAAATTATTTTTTGCCCATGTGACAAGATTTTCAGATAAATGAGCTAAGGTTGCTCCACCACCGGGAACGATTCCTTCTTCGACAGCAGCTCGTGTTGCATTAATTGCATCTTCTAAGCGTAATTTTTTATCTTTCATTTCAGTTTCAGTTACTGCGCCTACCCGAATAACAGCAATTCCCCCAGATAATTTTGCAATTCGATCTTGTAATTTTTCTTTTTCGTACCCAGTATCAGCTAAATTAATTTGTTTTCGAAGTTGTTCACATCGAACTTGAATATCTTCATTCGTTTGTCCATCTGCAACAATAGTTGTTGTATCTTTGTTTACAATAATTCGACGTGCTTGTCCTAATAAATTTAATTGAATATTATCTAAACTTAATCCAGCATCTTGAGTAATCATCGTTCCACCTGTTAGAATAGCCATATCTTCTAACATTTGCTTCCGCAATTCACCAAATCCAGGAGCTCGAACGGTTACAACATTAATAATGCCACGTAATTTATTTAGAATTAATGTAGCTAATGCTTCTTTTTCAACATCTTCAGCAATGATTAAAAGCGGTCGTTTTGTTTTCGTAATTTGCTCTAAAATAGGCAATAAGTCTTGCTGTACTAAGGTAATTCGTTTATCTGTTAAAAGAATATATGGATTATCGTACAAAACTTCCATTTTTTCTGTATTTGTTATAAAGTAAGGAGAAATAAAACCTTTTTCAAACTTCATTCCTTCCGTAATTTCTAATTCTGTTACAATTCCTTTTCCTTCTTCTAAAGAAATTACACCTTCTTTACCAACTTTAGATAAAGCATCAGCAATTAAAGATCCAATAACCTCATCATTACCAGCTGAAATGGACGCAACTTGTTGAATCGACTGAATATCTTCAACTGGCTGGGCAAATTCATTGATTTGAGTAACTAAATATTGAGATGCTTTTTCCATTCCTAATTTTATAGAAATTGGGTTTGCTCCAGCAGCAACATTTTTTAATCCTTCTTTTACCATGGCATAGGCTAATACTGTAGCTGTTGTTGTCCCATCTCCAGCTACGTCATTCGTTTTGGAAGCCGCTTGCCTAATTAAAGAGACACCGGTATTTTCAATATGATCTTCTAATTTTATTTCTTTTGCAATTGTGACACCATCATTCACAATTTGAGGTGAACCATAAGATTTTTCTAAAACTACGTTACGACCTTTAGGCCCTAAAGTAACAGAAACCGCTTCCACCATTATTTCCATACCACGTTCAAGAGCCCGTCGTGCATTATCTTGATATAAAATTTTTTTTGCCATATCTAATTAAGAAATTATTTTTTATATTTGTGAATAAGAATATTTAAAAAATTAAGGTAATTTAAGGATTATTAATTTTGCAAGGTTAAAACTAGATTCTGCTAAAATTTTTTTAAAGCTTTACTAAAATACTATTCTTGTAGTAGTATACTTATTTAGAATTACATTTTGGGCTTGTAGCTCAGTGGACTAGAGCACGTGGCTACGAACCACGGTGTCAGGGGTTCGAATCCCTTCTTGCCCAATATTACAATTTGAATTAAGAATTGTAATTCCAAAATTCAGGGGTGTCGCCAAGCGGTAAGGCTGTGGACTTTGACTCCGCCATTCGTAGGTTCGAATCCTGCCACCCCTGTTAACCTGTAATCTCATTGAAAATTAACAAAGAAAAAGTTGTTTTTAATTCGTATAATTTGCATAATTATATTAAACTATAATCGTTAGACGTTATGAATTATGAATATAATTATGGAAGCTAAAATTCAATTTATAAAAGGTCTTGATGAGAAAGTACTGCCAGATGTTCGGTTAACTCGATCTCGAGATGGAAGTACTGGAACGGCAACCTTTCGATTTAAAAATCCGAATATTTTAGATAAAAGTACTGCCAAAGAAGGTGAGATTACCGGAATGTATTTAATCGATGAAGAAGGCACTTTAGAAACACGTGATGTAAATGCACGATTTATAAATGGGAAACCGGAAGCGATTGAGTCGATTTATATTATGAAAAGTCCTAAAGCTTGGGATAGATTTATGAGATTTATGGAAAGATATGGAGAAACGAATGGTTTAGTTTTCACCAAAGCAAATTAAATAAAAAAATTTTAATAATTTAGAAATGCAAATATCATTAAAATGGGTAAACGAATTAGTAAATATTGAAAGGGTTAATTTAGATCTTTTAATTGATAAATTAACACTTGGTGGATTTGAAGTTGAAGAGATCTTCGAATTAAATATAAATAATAAAAAAGAAATTGCACTTGATATATCAGCAACCGCAAACCGTTCTGACAGCTTATCTATTCAAGGAATTTCAAATGAAGTAGCTGCCTTATTAGATGAACGAATCAAACCAGCACTTTATTCGATTCCAAATTTAAGTTGGAAATCCGAAATTGAAAATTTATCGGAAACTATACAAGATGAAATAAATTGTTCAACCTTTATAGCAATGACCGTTGAAAATTTAAATGATGTTAACGTCCCCAAATGGATAAAGAATAAATTAATAAGTTCAGGCATTAGTCCAACGAATGATTTATTAGATTTTCAAAGTTATCTGTTATTAGAAACAGGCTATCCCTTTGAATTTTATGACTTAGATAAAATTTATTCAAAACTGAATACAAGCCAATTTGAATTAAGTATAACAAATAGCAAAAATGAAGAAAACTTTCTGGCAAGTAATGAGATTAATTATTCATTAAATGAATCTGTATCAATACTTAAAGCTAATGAAGTACCTATAAGTATTGCAGGAATTATTTCACAAAAAGAGTTTTCGTATTCCGTAGATACAAAGTCTTTATTAATCGAAGGAAGTATTTTTAATTCGACAAATATTCGCCAGCAATCGAGAACATTAGGATTACGAACAGATCGATCAGCAAGATATGAAAAATCATTAAAGAATATAAATTTACTCGAATCATTTTACAAATTAGTTTATTTATTACGAATGGCTAATCCCGATTTAATTTGTAAGCTTCATACAATAAAAGAAAGTATGAAGCAGAATCCAAAACCTATTTTATTACGATACAAAACTGTCAACGAAATTTTAGGTCCAATAAAAGAATCGACAAAGGATAATAGTTATATTACACCTGATTTAATTACTCACTATTTCGACCGTTTAAAATTTCCTAGTACTTATGATGAATCGAATTTAATGTGGAAGGTTAGTATTCCATATTTACGTTGTGAGGATATTACACGTGAAATTGATTTAGTGGAAGAAATTGGTCGATTACATGGCTTTAATAATTTTTTAGCAAGATTACCAAAAATAAAAACGATTGGTAATGAAGATTTAAGTTACCAAACACGCAAAAAAATAATATCTTGTTTTTTAAATCTTGGTTTTAATGAGTTGATTCATTATTCATTGGTCAAAGAAAAAACCTTTGCAAATAATAAAATAAAATTAATAAATCCATTAATCGGTGATTATGCCAATTTAAGATCAACCTTGTTACCAAGTTTAATTCAAACTCTTCAAGAAAATTCAAAACAAGGGAATCCATACATCGAAGGCTTTGAATTTGGACATGTTTTTTTAGGAGATAACTCAGACAATTGTCAAGAAAAGGAAAAAATTGCTGGTATATTCGGAAGTAGTGAAACAAAATCAAATTGGTCTGATTCCCCAAAATCATTAACTTGGTTTGAGGCAAAAGGAAAATTGGAACACTTTTTCAAACAACTGAATATTGTACCTGAATGGGGAATGTATTCAAAATTAGAAGACAATGAAATTTTTCATCCTTATTGTACCTCACAATTATATTTAAATAATACAATTGAATTAGGTATTTTTGGTCAAATCCATCCAATTTTGGCAAGACAATTAAATCTTCCATCTGATTTATATTTATTCGAAATTGATTTTGAATTGATTCGAGATCAACTCCAAATCAATACATTAAAATTATATCAAAATTATTCATCTTACCCAAAAATAGTAAAAGATTTATCATTTATTGTGGATAAAAATATACCTTTTAAAAAAATTGAAGAATTACTATATTTAAATGGAACTAAATTTTTAACAAATATTAGTTTGTTAGACGAATATAAAGGAGAATCAATTTCTAAAAACCAAATCAGTTTATGTTTACAACTAACGTTTCAATCCGAAAAAAAGACATTGCAAAATAAAGAAATAGAAAATACTATTCATAATCTTCAAGAATTATTAACGAATCAATTAAATGCGAAAATTCGAACATAATTGGTCCTTAGTTAGCTTTTGGTAAAAAAAGTCAGAAAATAAAAATAAATGTGAGTAATCAACTAACTCTTATGGGATTCCAATCTCAACCATTAAAATATTTTGTTATGACTTGTAAACGGATAGTTCAAGAAGGCTAACAAGCATCCGATAAGGGTTATGCGAAAACGATTCCATAACAAAATTCTTTTTTACTAAATCAAAGAAGCTTAAAACCTTCTTTGATTTAGTAATAATTAGGAGTTAGATTGTTATAGTTTAGAAAGTCGTGAAGTGGGAATCTGTATCTTATAAATTCGGATGTTAAACTTTTGATCGTCTACTTTAATTTCTTAACATAAGCTAATAAGTGTAAAAGAGTCATTAAATGTTGTTTTTCTTTCAATAGCTTGAAATCAATTTGATTCCGGTTGCTGGTCAAGATAAAGTACCAACTCAATTGATAATTGAAAAGCCATGCAATTTATACGCATTACCAAGTCAAACACCCGAACCGACTGGAAAAAAGATATAATACTTTCAATCATATCCGAAGATAATTTACACATTTCGTCATACTTAATAAATCAGGAACGGTTGGATAAATTAGAAGCTCAAGATTGGTGGGTTTTACAAAAGCGAAATATTAAATAGAAGTTATAATGAAAAAAAAGTTTAATTTGACAGGTTATAGACAGTTGGTCGAAATGGAACATTTTGGAAAACTTGTTTTCCTCGACGCAAATTATTTCAAATTATTAAGATATCGAACAAGTGTCACGTACCAACTTATGTATAATCGAAAAGAAGAATATTATTCAATCATCAATAAGTATTTAAATAAAACTCTTACGCTTAAGGAGTTTCGGACTCAATTTTTAAATCTCCAAGACGAAGATATAGACAAAAAAATGGTCATTCTTGGAAATATTGAAGAATTAGAAGTGTTTTATCTTGTCGAAGATCTTGAAAAATTTTCTAGGTTAATTGGTGAAATCATTGATCTGTGTGAAGAGTATTACATTATAGAACCAATGCCAGAGACTAAATTCTATTTGTGTGTTAACAAGTACTATCATCCACTTCAAGCAGCTTTTCCATCGAATATCGAATACGAACACCTAATTTTTCGTTCTTTCACCTTTTTACTCTTTACTATAGGATTAAAAATTCTATTAATTATAATTAGTTTTAATAATTAATAGAATTTCTTTAAGAGTTTTACGGTATTAAGGTATGGTAATTCCAATGTATTTCTATATGGATAGGACTATCGTCTAGTAGGTAGTCAATCTATATGAGAAGACTGATTTAAGGAACTAAATATTTTAAAAGAATATTTAAAAAACTGATAAGCTACCGTACTTTCAAATTCATCTTCTTTAAAGGAAAATGTGATTCATAAATCTTGGAAATTCTTAATAAAATTACCTTTCCTCTCATCTTCAAATCTTAAGAGATTATTCTTTCTATCTGTATAAATTCTATAATGTTTAAAACTTCTTCGATTACCAATTTTAAGAATCAAGCCTTTTTGGTTTCCTTTAGAAATAAAGTTTTTAGAAGAATGTAGCTCTGAAAATTGCATCTAACAAGAATTAATAAAATCTATGATAGAAATGGGATCATTAGATTTGAAAATAAAATGCTAAGCATCTAAGTTTGCTTATTCCTAACATAGATTCAACCCGTGTAATAAGAGGCCGAACTTTTAATAGACTTGACTATGATCAAGTAGAATCACATGTGCATCAGGCTCGAGACTTTGCCATAGTAGTGCCATCCAATTTTGACATCAATAAAGGTATAATAATATGAAAAGCAAGGCTGAAAAAATTGTATATGAGAAGGAAAATATACCTAGGGAAACTATGATATCTTACCAAAATGAAATTGGTATGGCTATGAATCCAATATTTGAAACTGATCTTAAGACTCGACCGGTAAAAGGTTTTGCTGAAAAGTTAAAGCATGATATTGATTTGGTAATACAAGACTTATCTTAGACTACGACTAATAAGGGTAGTAATGACTATAGACTTAGTATAATCCTTGATAATGGTCAACATGTGACATTTTATACCAAAATCCGTCCAGGGCAACTAAACAACTCGCCCTGGAAGGATTTTGGGTATTAAAAGAGAAACCTTTTAATTAAGTTCATCTAACAATCATACAATCATGGGAAAACATTTTAATGTATCACGTTATCAAGAATTACTTGAACTTGAAGCAAGTGTCCAATGTCAAATCGCCTATAATCAAAAAGAAAATTATTTTTCGTTGATAGAGAAATATTTAGACCGACAGATAACCACTTATGAGTTTCGGTCAACATTTTTGGAGATGGAATCCCAAGATTCAAGAGAAGCATTCAAAATTAAGCAAGATTTTCGAAAATTAGAAGTTTTAAGGCTGGCGGATGATCTTGAGAAGTTTACTGATTTGACAAATGAAATCTCAGCACTTTGTTTTGAATATAGTGAGCAGTGGAACGAAAGCATGACACGAATGTCCGAAAGTGAACTTTACTCTCTGGTTAACAATCATTATCGTCAACTCCGAAAAGCTTTTCCAGCACCTTCTAGTAAGAATTTAGCATACGAAAATCTGATTTCTCGTTCTTTTAAGATTTTAAGATGGATTATCGGATTAGAAATTCTACTAATTTTATTTAATATTTCTAACATAAATTAAATAAGATTCTTGTAAAGAATATTTAAAGAGTTTTAAAAATTAAAACAGTTAAAACTCTTTAAATATTTTTCACGAGCCGTTTGGTCAGGCATTTTATTCAAGAAGGTCTGTCTCGTATTAAACATGTTTGGTTTTGTTGATGGATCTTGATGTTTCTTATAAAAACTAATACCATGAAAATAATTGATCGAATCTAATTCGTCGTTCGTGTAAAGGTTCGAAGTATCTTTTATTCTTAGTCTTTTGAGTTCTCTTTTTTTATTATCACCGATTTGTAAAATTCTTCTTGTTTTTTTGATAATCCCTTCGAGCCTTTCAGTCTAGAAGTTCCGGTTCTAAGATAACATAAAGAAGTATGTTAAATTTTTTTCTTTTTCCTAAACAAAAGAAAGGTCTTATTTAATCATCACCCCCAACAATTCTCAAAGTTGTTGGACCAGAAACAGTTTGTTCAATAAATAAAAATTATTTTTAAATATGGCCTATTCTCGTAGATATTATTCTAACAAGTGAATTCCTTCATTTAATTTCGATTATTTTCTATTTTAGGTTTACTAGTTCAGAAACTTTCTTCCTCCATCCCATTTTGATTTATTCAGTCTTTTTTGGAAAGAAAGGTACTCATATATTTTATATATGGATACTTAGAGGGTTTGTCACGTTTTTAAGTGTTTCTCAAGGCTATTTATGAATTATATTTCATTTATCCGCTTTTGACGTTTAAAATCAACTAAGTTTTTTATATAAGTAGAGGTAGTATTTCATCTTCTATGGCCAAAATTGTTTGACAAATTGAATATTTTTGGAATCTTTCCATAATTGAGTGATATAGCCGATTCTAAAAGTATGACTAGTACTATTGGGTTTATTAAGAATCTCTTCAAAAACCTTAGGTGTCACTAAATTAACAGCTCTTGTAAGAGTTTGACGGGTTAACATCCTAGAATGATTAGATTTATTAGTAAAAACGTAAGCATCTGGTTCTTTGATTAAAAGAATCAATTGAAAATCTTTTTTTTGTCCTGAATCATTTTCTTGTCGTGCTTGCTAAAAAAGGCCTTATGATTACTAGGCTCAACCTTTCGATGGATCAATGGTAATTCAATTTTCTTCGATGAGAGTTTATAGTTGGTTAACCTTTAAAGTTAACAATTCATTGATTCGTATTCCTGTAACGCCTAAAATAAAGAGAGCGATTTGTGTGCGGAAATGAATATAAGTTAGTCCTTCAGCAGCTTTTATTAATTTCTTATAAATATCATCTATCATAGGGTTACGCTTAGGCAAACATTTGGGGTTTGCATGAGCTGACTTTCGAATTTCCTTTTCTTGGCATTGTTGTTTGATTTGATTTTATTCCTCAACAACAATTTCTAATCGCTCTTTTAATTCCTTATTTAATTCCAATAATTCTTGGTTGCGTAGTGCTAATTCGATAAAGTCTTTCTGTCAATCATTTCGAATAGCTTTAAGTTATTTCGAATTATTTATTTGCCCTTCTACTAAAATATCTAACTTCGATTCAACTTCGGATTCTGTCATTCATTGATTATTTTCTTTTCCATATGAAATTTTTCCTATTCTGAATGCTCAATGTATATTTATTTGTTATTTAGACTTTGTTAAAAAACTCTCCTGGAAAAGAGAGTTTTTTAACAAGACCCCCTTTGCAGATATCTTAAAATATAAAGGTTTTAAAAAAAGATGTGTTTTAAAACCCACTTTCTATATCTGGTCTAACTACATGTCAATTAAAATTAGTAATTAAAAATTAATAAATTAATTTTATAAAAATTTGACCTTAATATTTTCAAAAATAGCTATTTGTGAATAAGATGAATTTAAATCTATAATTTAAAAAACCTTATTAGATCAAAGATCTAAAACTTTATCCTGCAGCTTTCCTTCTTGGTATAATATTTCTAGATACTGGATAAAATATTCTTGGATTTGTCTTTTCTTTTGTGTTGATTACTTAAAACAGATGGATAATTATCCAAGAATTGTGTAATATTAAATTCTTTTTTGAAATCGAGAGAGCTATAATTTATAATAATTTCAAATAATACTTGAAATTCTAGAATAGTTTAAGATTATAGAATTATCCTCCACCAACAATTGTAACAATTTCAATTTTATCATTATTGGTAATATATATTTTTTCCCAATTTTTTTTACTACAAATCGAATGGTTATATTCTAAAACTAATAAATAACTATTATAATTAAAATAATGAATTAAGTCTAATAGCGTTATATTCGCATTTGTATAGTATCTTTCACCGTTTAAAAAGAAGTTTTTAATTTCTGACATGACTTTTTGAATTTAGAATTTTTTTATAGAATAAACTAGACGTAGAATATATTAACTGATAAAGTATTAGTCAAGATAGTTTGGCGGGTGTGGCCAAGTGGTTAAGGCAGTGGGTTGTGATTCCACCATTCGCCGGTTCAAGTCCGGTCACTCGCCCTTCTTTACACTTTTATAGCTCAGTATTCATAAAAATTAGTTATACATTAAAAATTTATTTGTATGTCACGTTATCGAGGACCTAAATTAAAAATTAGTCGAAGATTAGGTTTATTACCAGGTTTAACGACAAAAAAATCAAATAAAACCAATCGTCCCGGAAAAGATGGAAACAGTGGTGGAGAAGGAAAAAAATTGACTGAATATGGTGTTCGTTTAGAAGAGAAACAAAAATTAAAGTTTAATTACGGATTAACCGAAAATCAATTATTTCGATATGTAAAAGAAGCTCGTCGACGCCAAGGTGTGACAGGTTTAATTTTACTTCAATTATTAGAAATGCGTTTAGATACTCTTTGTTTTACACTGGGGTTTGCAAAAAGTATGGCCCAAGCACGTCAATTAGTCAATCATGGACATATTACCGTAAATAAAAAAACTGTAAGTATTCCTAGTTTTCAATGCCGATTAAATGATTTCATTAGTGTGAAGGAAAAAAGCACTTCTAAAAATTTAATTGAAAATAATGTGAAGAATACTCAAGTTGCTAGTATTCCAGCTCATTTAAAATTTGATAGTTCAAAATTAGAAGCAACAGTTCTAGATTATTGTGATCGAAATGATGTTGGATTACAACTTGATGAATTACTTGTCATTGAGTATTATTCACGACGATAACTTTTTGATTATTTTTTAAAAGATTGCATTTCAAAATTATAAATTCATTTTTATAAACAAGTATTACATTTATAAATTTCTTTATGTTAAAATTAAGATTAAAACGAATTGGAAGAAAACGTTCTCCTGCATATCGCTTAGTTGTCATGGAAAATACATTTCGACGAGATGGTAGACCAATTGAAGAAGTTGGTTATTACAATCCTATTTCAAAAGAATCTCATTTTGAAATTGAAAAAATTCAAAAATGGTTGCAATGTGGGGCAAAGCCTACAGAAGTAGTCGCAAGTTTATTAAAGAAAGCGGACATTATTACTCAATAAGCTTTATAACTTATGAAATTCATATAAATTTCATAAGTTATAAAGCCATTGATTCATCTATTAATTACTATAATAGAAAATAAGTATATATAGAGGATAATAGTCTGCTGTGAAACTTTCACAGGATGAATTAATCAGACAAGTTTTAGACTCACCAGAAACTTCAAATTTGATCAGACGTGTTAATAAACGTCAATTTTTTATTGTAATTCCAAGTTTAAGAAAAAATTAAAATATAATTTAAATAAAATGCTAAAATTTCTAATCAACAATCGAGATCAATTGTATATTTATTTTGGTTACTTTTTACTTGCTGTTGGTTGTTCACGAATGTTTTTCTTTGAATTTCTCCACTATCTAAGTATTAATCCTTTTGCTCTATCGTTTATTTTATCTGTAATGCTTATCTCTGGTAGTAAATCTTAAATTTTAGAAGATTTAGGGCTCTGTATTTTTATAGCTTGTTTATGGACTGTACTAACTTATAGTCCATAAACAAATTATATTTAATTCATTTAATCGGTCATTATTATTTTAGTAAATCAATTTCTACTGAAATAATAATTTAAAATTTTCCCTCCTGTCCGATGAGTATGAATAACAAACCTAAGCAAAGAAAAAGAATAGAATAACCAGAATAACCATCCATTGTAAATTTTTTTGTTATATAAATAAATAAATTAGAACTAAAATTTTTTCATATAAACAAAGAGTACGTATCGTTTTATAGTAAGTATATTTTTGTTTAGAATACTTCTGACGATTGCTTTTAAGTAATCTCTTATGATGAAGAACAACACAAAGAATTTCTTTCCTATTGTTCTAATATTGTCTTCTTAAAAATTAAGAAATATTTTTTATTCTAGAAAAAAGTTTCCGCGCAAAACAAAGGAAAGAGACGTATGAACAGTTTCCAGAAAAGACAACTGAGTTTATGAAAGATTCAAAGACAGAAAGAGAAACCGATAAATTTTTTAGGAAGGGTCGTGAAAATCAGCAAGATGCTGAGGTATTTATAAACCATCCTGATAAAGGTTATGCAGTTTTTAATAAGCATACTAAGAAATTCATTACAGCTTGGGTAATGACTGGCCCTCAATATGATGAATCTATGGCCAATGATAATATTAGATACGATAAGATGGAAAAAACCTATTTACAACTTTCACTACTAGAAGAAGAATTAAAAAAAAATGGTGAGTTTCTTTCACAAGACCAACGAAAAGAACTGGCTAGATCTGGAATTCGAATTAGCGATCATTTTCGCTGGGAACAAAAAAATAATTTTATCCGAGTGATGCTTAAGTTTCTGAGAGGACAAATTACTCTGGACGAATACATTGATCAATTTTATGAAATTGATTCTGAAAGGCAAGCAGCTCAACAAAAACTAGTTTCAGATTTTCAAACCTTAGAAACCTTCGAATCACTGTTTTGTGCGATATGACTTAGATGATACATCACTAATAACTAGAAATCAAGTCTAACTTTTAAATTGTTTGATTGATATTTAATTTTTTTATTTTTTATAAAATGAAATAAGCTTTTAAAAATGGTATCAGACCTCTTATCAGACGGCAAAAAAAGGGTCTAAAATAAAAAAAAATGAAGTTTAGCTAGTAATCTGACACCCACCTAAGGAATTCATTGATTTTACTTCGATTGGCATTCCTTTGGGGTAAGCTTTAGGTAGACAAGATGAAAGATAAACTAATTGGGCTGGGTAAGACTATCTAATATGCTCTGAAATGGCCTTAAAATGCTCGAGGATGGAAATAAATTAAGTTTAGGTATAAATCAAATCCTGTTAAAATCTAGGAATTATCTAATTCGTCTAATTCTTTTGGGATAGTTAGAAGCCAGTAAAATTATAACCTTAATTATTCTATTAATCAGGGTTATAATTTGAATAAAATAATTTATTCTTTCAGAAGTTTTTGTATTTGAAGATAAGTTTCTTCAATAGAATCGCGAAACTCAGTCTCGTCTAATTCATATTCGTGTCTAAAAGGCGTTGGATCTGGGTTGTATATTTCACAATCTTGCAATATTTGCTGTATGAAATCTAAAAAATCTAATGATTTTTCATGAGGTTCCAAAAGAATCAAATTGGATTCTAAGATATCTAATACTTCTCCGTTTAATCGCCCTCTTTCTTCAAATGCTATCAAAAACTCACCAATATCAATTTTTCCCTCTATGAATTCCTCTAGTAACTGCAAATATTGATCACGTGTCTCCCAATCCAATTGCCTATCCAGTACGGCTGAATAATTAAAAAGTTCCTTTGATTCAGTGCTACTAATAGATTTTTCTTCACGCTTTTTTAGAAGTTCGAGGTGTCGTTTTTTATTGTATTGAGTCATTAATTTTCCTTTATGTTTATGTTATTTTTTATTAAACTATTATCAAAATAAGCTTGTCTAAATTTTTCACTCATGATACGGTCACCATCAATATTATTAAAATAAATAATATGTCTAGTCTCGGTATTATAATAAAGTAATTTCTTTTGATTTTACTATGAATATCCCCGAAATAGAGATAATAAGAAAAATAGACATTAAACAACGTCAACTTCGATCTCTGAGAGATTTTATTCTTTATGTAATAGAAGTGAGGAAGACAGAGTCAAATAAAGAAATAGGGACAAATTTGGAACCTTTTTTTTGGCCGAATGTAGGAAGAGTTCTTGATAAAAGAAAAAAAAATGGACTGAACGAATTTTTATTTGGCAAAAGAGCGGAAGAAATTGATGACGAAAATACCACAATTCAATTAGAGCAAATGCAAAATCAGATTCAAATCCCTATCAAGGAAATTTCCTTGCTTAAAAATCAATTTAGTCACTCTGAAAAATACACTAAATTAGATATCTAGGGTTTTTACCTTTGAAGGAAGATTTTCAATACCTAAAATAATTATCCAGGTAGTTGGATAGTTTTTTTAGGTGAAATTCTACCCAAAAATTAAATTTAATGGAGGTAATTTTTGTTATGTCAAAATGAAACAAGTATATAATATCCGTGGAAGTTTTAAAAGACTTTTATTGCGGTAACTCAATTGTTGATCAATTACTGCCTAAAAAGCGAAAAAATAAAAGAACAGAACCTTTAAGAGATCCATTACATATCGATTTATTTCCATTATTTTTTAGTCACGCAGGTTCATCAGCTAAATACAAGAAGGACTTGAAAAGTAGTCAATTAAAAATTGCGTACACAATTTTGTACCACCTAGGTCTTCGTATTAATGAAATCAGAGAATTAACCCGTAAAGAAATAGATGACGCAATTAAATCATCTCAATTTAATGTTATTCATCACAAGACCCAGAAAGCACACATTCATGTAATATCTGATAAAGCAGTAGCCGATCTAAAAAATCTAAATACTGAAATTAAAATAGTCTTCGAAAAGTATGGATACAAGTATTTATTTGGGAAATCAAAACCCATGATTAAAAAAAGTTTAATTCGACTTGTAAATAAAGATTTAAATACAACTTCGGAAATCTTAGAATTACCCTACAACATTAAATCACATAGTTTTAGGATCAACACAATCACAAACCTATTAAAAGTAACATCTGTTCATAAGGTGGCCGAGATAATAGGTCACAATGATATACGATCAACAATGAGTTACCAACGATACGCATTATCCAAAGATGAAATTAAAGCATTATTAAATGAGATGGAAAATAAAGAATAATAATTCACAGATATTTCAATGAAAAAATCAGTTTCTAGGAGAACGAAATAATCTTCTTAAAACCATTTTTTACTAAAAAACGGACACTTATTTACTACCTGAAATGTAACCGAAAATAATTAATATTTAAAAATAAATAAATAATGAAAATAGAAAATAACAACCAACATTTTGATGGCGCACCATAGGAAGATAATTGGTAAAAGTTTTTATTAAATTTATTAGAAATTAAAAGAAGAAATGGGATTCACTAAAAAACACAACATTTATAAAATAACTCGAGTAACAGATAAATTAGTGTTAATGTCACTTTAACACTTCTTAAGATCACCATTCTGCAATTAGGTGATCTTAAGGGAGAATAGCATTTAGACCAATAATAATAGGATATTAGAGAATTCCTTAAGTGAGAAGGTGTTTGAAGGCATACAATTTATCAGATTATTTAACAGAAGTAAAAAAATACGTAAATTAGGAATCCAAAGCTTCAAAAATTGAAGAGGGAACAGAATTTATTGTTGTAGATGAAAAATTTATAATGGATATAATTGACGGAATAAACGACTACAAACAAGTTGAAGATTTCGTAAGAACAATCAATGAGATTATAGCTAGCCTTGCAGATCAAAGTTCAAGTATCGTTTCAAATGAGTACACACTAGATAAAATTGAAGAAGTTCTACAAGTAGAATATGAAAAATTAGATGAAGAGGAAAAATAAAATAATTTTAGTTCAAAAGAAATTCCTAGATTATCTTAAAATCTAGGAATGATCTAAGTCGTCTAACTCTTTTAAGTATGCTATATGTTCGGTTTGTAATTTATCAAACACGGCTGGATCAATTTGGTCTGCGAAATGGTGTAATTTCAACCAATACGCATTATCTTTTGCATACGCTTGAATTGTTTCTTCGATAATCTCCTTTGTCAATTTTTTAACAATGATAAATGGATGACCTACTTCAAAGTAATTCAAGTTTTCCTTCTCCATTAAGGTTTCTAGATTTTTTGCTGTGCCTACAACTACAATATAAGTATAAGGAGACGTCTCTTCTAATTCGACAAAAACATCGACATTATCATCTTCAATGTCGGTAATACCTTCTAAACCACATGGAAAATCAATACTTTTAACTAACATAAAATTATTTCTATTAAAGATTATTATTATTATTCTATTATAAAAATGAATAAAACATTAACTTCAATTTTTGAAAGCCAGGGTCCTCAATCATTGAATATCTCGAACCAAAGTTTTTCAGAGGATAATATATTTGAAGAATTTATTGACAGTTCTTTTTTTCATTACGTAAATTTCATCAATTGTTCTTTCGAAGAATGTGAGCTATTAGGTGTTAATTTTAATTTTTGTGTTTTTGAAGGTTGTACTTTTAATCATACAATAATTCGAAAATCTGAATTTACGGATTGCGTATTTAAAAATTGCCAGTTTATCGAATCTCAGCTTACTCCAAAAACAAATTTCTTTCGAACCTTGTTTATCAATTCCCAATTTTCAAGTGTTGATTTTAGCTTCACGTTCTTATGTGAATGTGAATTTAGAGAAATTAATTTAATTAAAACTAAATTCAAAGGAACATCTGTTGTTGATCCAAAAACTGAAAAAATTACTTTTAATGATTTAGAGTTTGATAAAACTAAGCCAATGAGAATTCAAATTACAGATTCGTTGTTTTTTCCAAAAGAAATTTGAATTGATGGATTATGTAGTTCTGGAGCAGGAAATTTATTTTTCCTTTTTCAAAACTAAATTATTTTATCTTTCAGCTTCATCACTCAAGACGATGTTAGTTGGATGAAGCATGAATGTGCTGAACGACATCACGAATTAAAATATGGCTCAGAATATTCGGAAGCGCATGATCAGGCTCAAAGCCGTTATGATGGTTATCCGTGGCAAAATAATCAGTTATAAGTTCAAGGAGAATAAATTATGAAATTTTTAAAAATTGGTAATATTTATAAAATCATACGAATAACAGGTTCTCAAGATAATATTTTGGGCATTACGTTTGATGAAACAAAGACTAGTAAATCAAATCCTGAAGTAATAAAATGGAATTTTCCTAACAGTGATAAAGGTATAATCCAAACTTCAGAAAAAGAAGTTTTAGAACAAGTACTTTTGGGCTTGGAGTCGGTCAATAAGGCTCTTGAAACGGACTATAAATTATCTAAAATTTATTTTTCACCTTTTGATAGCTCGAGAAATCAGATTTATGTTGGTTTACTTGCAACTTTGATTAGACATTACCATACTGGAAATGAATTCAAAGAAGTTCAAACTACAGATTAATGTATAGATTTCAATAACTTTATAACTTATGAGATTCCTACAAATTTTATAAGTTGTAAAGCCATTGATTTATCTATTTATTATTGTAATAAATAAAAACAGACGTAACTAAGAAATTGAAGTATATTATAATTGGAGGTAAATATAAATATTCATAAATAATTTTTATGTCACACTTTACTCATATTAAAACTCGTTTTCAAAATTTATTTTATCTAGAAAAAGCTTTAAGTAAGTTAAATATTACCCACGAAAAAGAAAAAAAAGTAATTGATGATTCAAAATCATATACTACAAATTTAGTAATTTCTCAATCAAATGGGTATAATGTTGAATTTGTTTGGAATGGTCAAGAGTATGAATTAGTTGCAGATATGAGTTTTTGGAAACAATCATCACCTGTTGAAACATTTATCGACACAATTTCTCAACAATATGCTGGGGAAGTAATTATTGGAGAAAGTCAAAAAATCGGTTTCCAACCGATTCAATATCAACAAAATTCTGATGGTTCAAATACATTAGTTCTAGAACGCTGGAATAGTTAATGATAGTTGAGAATATATAGGTCAAGATTTAATTAGTTAATAGTAATTAATTAAGGCTTGTTCTAGAGAATATGATTCATCCATATAAAATTAAAAAATCAGGGAAAAGAATTCTTATAGAAGTAGGGGATAAGACCCTTTTTTTCACTGAGAAATAGGTCTGAGCGCCAGGAAAATCGCTTTAACAGCATTCAAAAGACTAAATCAGATCTCATTTCCCAAACTCTAACTTAATGTTACAGTTTGGGAAATGAGATTATTAAATAAATGGGAACGGAGGGACTTGAACCCTCACGCCGTTTAACCGGCAACGGATTTTAAGCCCGCCGTGTCTACCAATTTCACCACATTCCCAAGAGGAGATAAATATTATTACCTGCTAGATAGTAGAGTAAATGAATTTGAATCTAAAAACAATACTATAGCTTAAAAGAATTTCAGGCGGCACCCAGATTCGAACTGGGGATAGAGGATTTGCAATCCACTGCCTTACCACTTGGCCATACCGCCAGATTCAAATTTTCTTTCTAATCCCTATTATAGTAGATTTAGTAAAAATTTCAATCAAAATTCTCTTGATTTAGTTCGCCCAGAAAATCTAATTCAGAAAGTAAATTTGAGGAAACTAATTATGATAAAGAACCAACAGATTCGCAATTATAAACTATTAAGGATAATCTCAGTCTAAGAGTTGCTACTTTAAATGAAAAAATTTTATCTCATAACAAATTATTTACTGATCAAATTAACAATCTTAAAAAATGCATTAGAAGTGAACAAGAGATTTTAGCAAAAACTCGTATTCAGTATGCAGATTCACAAGGCTTCTAGACTGTAAATCGATCTTTTATTTTTCGATAGCTATAAAATTCGGACCATATTTTTCTGTCAATATGTCGAGTGCAATATCTTTGCTTAGAATATACTTTTCTTTATAAATTTCGAAGTCTTAGACTCTGTTTTGGTTGAAAAGGGTAAATTATCTTCTAATTTTTCATTTGGTAATAAACAAAGTTGCTCTTCAGTCACCGTGGCAAGAGATTTAAAAGCTAAAATTTCTGAATATTTTGATTCCGTCGCAGGACCAAAATCCAGTAATTTATTTGTTTTTGAGTTCACAATAGCGAATAGATCTTTTAATTCATCATAATATATCGTAAGACGATCACGCATGTCAGGATATTTGATTATCTATCCTATACCTAACAACATTTATCCTATTGACAACTAATCTGTTGCCTGCTTATAATCTCGATCATCAATATATTTTATTTAATTTATTGCTTATGATTAACTTAGCTACTAGCCCTGTAGATGCTCTTGCAGAATCAGCAACAGAGATAACTTCAGGTATTGCTAAAAATGTTCCTATTATTGGAAACGCTGCAATATGTGCTGATAGTATTTGTACTACAGGCCGTGCAGGTATTAATTTTTATTGCTCTCCAAGTCCAGTTGCAAAAGTTTTCTTTGGTGCAAGCTGTTTATGCGGAGTAGTGGGGGCTGCGTCCTCAGGCACGGCCCTAGTAACTTCATTTGTTGGTATACCTATGGCAGGATGGCTTGGGTCATTTGGTGCGAGAGGATTTAATCGTCTCGGTAAATACGCATTGCATATGGGAAATGTGACTAATGGTAATCTTACAAATGCTATCGAGATTGCTGAATTAATAGGCAGATCTTAGTAACTAAATAATATAAAAATTTTTGCAAAATTCGGGAAATTTTTACTAAAATCGTTAATTAATAATTAATCTTTGAGAAATTATGCCTAAAGTAGGAATTCGTTTTATTTTTCGTGACAAAATCATTACATATATTTGAAAATTAATCATACAGGTTTCTTAAAATATCTATTACTTTTTGTTGATTGTCTTTCACTGATTTTGCTAAAATTTCAAGTTGTCGAATTATTAACAATCGACTCACAAAAGGAATGTTTCTTTTCTGGCCTTATACTAATCGTTATCCAAATTAAGGCATGTCAGGTGACTTAATTTGCATCCTTTGATGGAGTATGGAGTTAAAAACTTTGGCATTGAACTATCTTCCCAGGAGGTCCCCCCCCAAGTATTGTCGTCGATTTATAACGTTTCACAACTGAGTTCGAGATGGATCAGTGTGGTTCCGCTTAGTACACTAAGAACACCAAAGCAAAATTAGTTACCATCGAAAAGATGGTAACTAGTATTAAAAATTCAAGTCCTCGGTCTGTTAGGACATCTCAGCTCATATATTACTACATTTACACTTAATGCCTATCAAACGGTTAGTCTTACCGTGACCTTACTCACTTACGTGATGAGAATACTTATCTTGAGGTGGGCTTCCCACTTAGATGCTTTCAGCGGTTATCCACTCCATACATAGCTACCCAGCGTTTACCGTTGGCACGATAACTGGTACACCAGAGGTATGTCCTTCTCGGTCCTCTCGTACTAAAGAAGGCTCCTCTCAATATTCTAACGCCTACACCGGATATGGACCGAACTGTCTCACGACGTTCTGAACCCAGCTCGCGTACCGCTTTCATGGGCGAACAGCCCAACCCTTGGGACGTACTACCGCCCCAGGATGCGATGAGCCGACATCGAGGTGCCAAACCTCCCCGTCGATGTGAACTCTTGGGGGAGATCAGCCTGTTATCCCTAGAGTAACTTTTATCCGTTGAGTGACGGCCTTTCCACTCAGCACCGTCAGATCACTAAGACCGACTTTCGTCCCTGCTCGACTTGTAGGTCTCACAGTCAAGCTTCCTTATGCCTTTACACTCTAGATACGATTTCTACACGTTCAGAGGAAACCTTTGTGCGCCTCCGTTACCGTTTGGGAGGCGACCGCCCCAGTCAAACTGCCCGCCTGAAACTGTCCTTTGACCAGATCATGATACAAAGTTAGAAATCTAACATTACAAGAGTGGTATCTCACTGATGACTCCAATATTCCCGCAAGAATATTCTCAACGTCTCCCACCTATACTGCGCAAATAAAGTCCAATTTCAATCTCAAGTTACAGTAAAGCTTCATAGGGTCTTTCTGTCCAGGTGCAGGTAGTCCGCATCTTCACAGACAAGTCTATTTCACCGAGCCCCTCTCCGAGACAGTATCCAAATCATTACGCCTTTCGTGCGGGTCGGAACTTACCCGACAAGGAATTTCGCTCAATTAATCTACTAATGTTTCCATTATAGTTGGACTCTATCTTAAGAAAGTAGTTGAATTCATACTTATTTTGATTTGACGAATTTTCTCAAGCCCATCGGCTGTTAAGTGCTCTCCTTTTTCAATCAAAAGAATCACTTTTCGAAATTTCGCAAAGTCAACACGTTTTCGTGTTTTGAACTGATGTTTCTCAAAGAAAGGAATAATTCGATCTCGTAGGTTCTCTTGTCCTCGAACTCGATAGGATAATCTCGTTCCGTGATTCTGTCGAACCACCCCACACCCAAAATAATCTTTCAGAGCGTACAAGACTTGCGCATCAACTTCATGTTGAACGACTGTAAATTCAGGAAGAACCTGAACTCCTAATTTCATCGATTCGTTTTGATTGATCCCTACGTGAAAGCACCCTTCTCCGTCTACAAAGCCAACAATCCACTGTGCATTCAAATTCATACTCATATATCTTTCTCCTTAACGTATAGTCTCTGAGGATCCTTTTTCAAGTTTCCTGCTGATTGTCCCCATGTCATGATCAATTCTAACTGTGTCTTAAAAGAACCGGCTTACCTAAAAGTGCGGAGCTTTGATTTCTAGCACGAGTATGTCATGTTTTGGAGGATATTCCAGCATACAGTTAAGTTTTACTAAGGCAATCAATTCACCTTAGGACCGTTATAGTTACGGCCGCCGTTCACCAGGGCTTCAGTCATCAGCTTCGCCGAAACTAACCAACTTCTTTAACCTTCTGGCACTGGGCAGGCGTCAGCCCCCATACATCGTCTTACGACTTAGCGGAGACCTGTGTTTTTGGTAAACAGTTGCTTGGATCTTGTTATTGCAACCTTATAAAAATAAGGCACTCCTTCTCCCGAAGTTACGGAGTCATTTTGCCGAGTTCCTTAGAGAGAGTTATCTCGCGCCCCTTAGTATACTCTACCTACCCACCTGTGTCGGTTATGGTACAGGCATTTTTTGTTTATGACATTGCGAGCTTTTCTTGGAAGTCTGACATAGACTGCTTCAACGCCTTAGCGTCTCGTACTCACGCCTCAACTCAAAACGTTTTCTCCGTTTCTCATCATCTCGAACGTTTCAACCGGTAAAACCAATATCCGGCCAGCTTAGCCTTCTCCGTCCCTCGATATCAACAAAAAATGGTACGGGAATATTAACCCGTTATCCATCGACTACGCTTTTCAGCCTCGCCTTAGGTCCTGACTTACCCTCCGCGGACGAGCCTTCCGGAGGAAACCTTGGGTTTTCGGGGTATAGGATTCTCACCTATATTTTCGTTACTCAAGCCGACATTCTCACTTCTGCTTCGTCCATATCCGCTTCCGCTAATACTTCGACCTACAACAGAACGCTCCCCTACCGATATATTTTATATATCGCACAGTTTCGGCAAATTACTTAGTCCCATACATTTTCGGCGCAGGTTTACTCGATCAGTGAGCTATTACGCACTCTTTAAAGGATTGCTGCTTCTAAGCAAACCTCCTGATTGTCTATGCACTCCCACCTCCTTTACCACTTAGTAATTATTTAGGGGCCTTAACTGGTGCTCTGGGCTGTTTCCCTCTTGACAATGGAGCTTATCCCCCACAGTCTCACTGGTAAACTATACATCTAGTATTCTTAGTTTGCAACGATTTGGTACCGAATTACCAGCCCGCATACGTAACAGTGCTTTACCCCTAGACTATAACATTTACCGCTGCGCCAAAACGCATTTCGGGGAGAACCAGCTAGCTCCGAATTCGATTGGCATTTCACCCCTAACCACAATTCATCCGCTGATTTTTCAACATCAGTCGGTTCGGTCCTCCACTTAGTATCACCTAAGCTTCAACCTGATCATGGTTAGATCATCCGGGTTCGGGTCTATAACCAGTGACAAACGCCCTATTCAGGCTCGCTTTCACTATGGCTTCAGCATTCTCTGCCTTAACCTGCCACTACCTATAAGTCGCCGGCTCATTCTTCAACAGGCACGCAGTCAGACGTTTAAGTCGTCCTCCTACTGATTGTAAGTTTATGGTTTCATGTTCTTTTCACTCCCCTCCCGGGGTTCTTTTCACCTTTCCCTCACGGTACTATTTCACTATCGGTCATTCAGGAATATTTAGCCTTACGAGGTGGTCCTCGCTGATTCACACGGAATTTCACGTGCTCCATGCTACTTGGGATTCAATTTGATTGTTTCAATTTTCGACTACGAGACTATCACTCTCTTTGGTTTAGGATTCCGACTATATTCGTCTAATTGTCACATTTAATCATTTCCAATTGTCCCACTACCCTTCTAATGAAGTTTAGGCTGTTCCCGGTTCGTTCGCCACTACTAAGGGAATCGTTTTTACTTTCTTTTCCTCTAGGTACTAAGATGTTTCAATTCCCTAGGTTCGCTCTTTCTTATTTATGAATTCAATAAGTAGTTATTAAAGTTTCCTCATTCGGAGACCTCCGGATCATAGCTTATTTCCAACTCCCCGAAGCGTTTCGCCGGTAATCGCGTCCTTCATCGCTTCTGAATGCCAAGGTATCCCCCATAAACTCTTAGTTCCTTGAATTTAATATTCCAAGAATTTTTCTATCTTTCAAACTTTTGGAAGCTTAGTCTTTCCAAGATAATTTGAGGTTGGAGGTAAGCGGAGTCGAACCGCTGACAACCGCCGTGCAAAGGCGGTGCTCTACCAACTGAGCTATACCCCCTTTGGGCCATTCTGGATTTGAACCAGAGACCTCACCCTTATCAGGGGTGCGCTCTAACCAACTGAGCTAATAGCCCTTTTTCATTGTTAATCGACCATAAGTTTTAAAATTTTTTCATTTTAAAAGGAGGTGATCCAACCCCACCTTCCAGTAGGGTTACCTTGTTACGACTTCACCCTAGTCACTAATTCTACCTTAGGCATCCTCCTCCAAAAAGGTTAGAGTAACGACTTCGGGCATAACCAGCTTCCATGGTGTGACGGGCGGTGTGTACAAGGCCCGGGAACGAATTCACCGCTGTGTAGCTGACCAGCGATTACTAGCGATTCCAACTTCATGCAGGCGAGTTGCAGCCTACAATCCGAACTTAGAACGAGTTTATAGATTAGCTAGTCTTCGCAGATTTGCATCTCATTGTCTCGCCCATTGTAGCACGTGTGTAGCCCAGGGTATAAGGAGCATGCTGACTTGACGTCATCCCCGCCTTCCTCCGGTTTATAACCGGCAGTCTTTCTAGAGTTCCATAAGGCAACTAAAAATGAGGGTTGCGCTCGTTGCGGGACTTAACCCAACATCTCACGACACGAGCTGACGACAGCCATGCACTACCTGTGTATACGTTCCAAACGGCACTTTCTTCTTTCAAAGAAATTCGTATCATGTCAAACCCTGGTAAGGTTCTTCGCGTTGCATCGAATTAAACCACATGCTCCACCGCTTGTGCGGGCCCCCGTCAATTCCTTTGAGTTTCACTCTTGCGAGCATACTTCCCAGGCGGGATACTTAACGCGTTAGCTTTGATACTGCACAGGTCGATCTGTTCAACATCTAGTATCCATTGTTTACGGCTAGGACTACTGGGGTATCTAATCCCATTTGCTACCCTAGCTTTCGTCTCTGAGTGTCAGTAATAGCCCAGTAAAGTGCCTTCGCCATCGGTGTTCTTTCCAATCTCTACGCATTTCACCGCTCCACTGGAAATTCCCTTTACCCCTACTATACTCTAGTCTAATAGTTTCGACTGCGATTTTGAGGTTGAGCCTCAAGATTTAACAGTTGACTTATTGGACCACCTACAGACGCTTTACGCCCAGTGATTCCGGATAACACTTGCATCCCCCGTCTTACCGCGGCTGCTGGCACGGAGTTAGCCGATGCTTATTCTTCAGGTACACGTCATTATCCTCCCTGAAAAAAGAGGTTTACAACCCATAGGCCGTCATCCCTCACGCGGTATTGCTCCGTCAGGCTTTCGCCCATTGCGGAAAATTCCCCACTGCTGCCTCCCGTAGGAGTCTGGACCGTGTCTCAGTTCCAGTGTGTCTGATCGTCCTCTCAAACCAGATACTGATCGTCGCCTTGGTAAGCCATTACCTCACCAACAAGCTAATCAGCCGCAAGCTTCTCTCTAGGCGGAAAAATCCGTTTCACTCGAAAGCATATGGGGTATTAGCAACCGCTTCCAGTTGTTATCCCCCTCCTAAAGGCAAATTCTTACGTGTTACTCACCCGTCCGCCACTTGAGTTAAAAACTCCCGTACGACTTGCATGTGTAAAGCATACCGCCAGCGTTCATCCTGAGCCAGGATCAAACTCTCTTAAAATTTCCATAAATTTATTCATTTGTTTGAACTTTTTTGAAAAAGTATTTCTATGAAGTTGAATCATAGATTACTTAGTCAGCTTCCCAAAGAATCCTTCGGGATTTTTAAATTTAATTGACTTAAAAAAATATTTAACTCTAATATTATCAGTTGTTCTAATCAAAAAAAGGAAGACTTAAGGTTGAAAACTCAAGACTAAAAATCGTAAAGATTGCCCAAATCTAGAAGAAATTGTAATGAAGGCTGTAATTTTGAAAAGTAAACAGACTTTGGGATTCCGAGGATTTTAGAAAGACAAAAATCAAATATATTTAATTACTCATTTAAAGGCAACGATTCTGAAAATTGTATATTTAAATGAGTTGGCTCAGGTGTCTTCACCTACTCTCATTAAAAGTATTGTTTATTTTTGCGAAATATCTATTTGCAGTAAAATTGCTAAATATAGCGGCTCCATTACAACCATATTACGAATCTAGTCGGAAGTATGATTAGAAAAAAGATACAATAAATTATTTTGAAGAAAAAGGTTTCTATGCAAGATATTAAGATTCTCGCGTAGCTCCTAATATATATGATATCAGACAATCTTTCTTGTTGAAGATGGATGATATTAGTTATTATTCAAATAATGAAAAAATTTCGAATATTTGAATAATAACTAATAAACTACTAAATACTAAAAGAGCTTTTGTAAAATTTAAATATTTTTCAGCTAGATCTAACTGAAGCCCCGACTTTTCAGATTCTTCAATTTCATAACGTTTTTTTAATTCAGTTTTTAACTGATCCAACTTTATAAATAAATTTAACTGAACAGATTCATCCATTTCCAAAGGGTCTAAGAGATCAAACACACTAGTATCGACATCATTCCAAAAATGGTATAATTTTAACCAGTAACCGTTTGGACAATCGTCCATATAACCTTGTATTGCTTCATAAATATTTTCAACTGTTAGTTCTTTAACAATTATCCAAGGAAGCCCGGGACCATAAAAATTGACTTGGTCCTTTGCCATCAGGTACTCAAAATTTTTAGGGGTGCCAACAATAATGCTTACACTCAACCCGTCTTCGAATGTAACAAACACTTCAACATTCGAATTAAAAGGATCTTCAAGTGACCTCAAGTGATTTTTATCTATTTCGATTGAAAATTTATTATTTTTTTGCATAAGATTCTGACTTCAATTTACTTTTCATTTTCGGGCTTTTTATTCTTTTCATCATACTGGTCTTTTTCAAAAGAATGTAAATTTTCTTTAATAATAACTAGAAACTCCAAAAAGATTTTAAACTCTTTAGAATTTTCTTTTTGGAAGTTACGATTGTCGGTTGCTTTATTATTAAAATCAGCTAAAAGACTGAAAAATTTTTCTTGCATATTTAGCTGATTTTAGTTAAAATAATTCATTATTAATATTAATGAATCAAGAATACGATCATCTAGTAACCGGGTTAATTGTCTCGCACTGATTTTAAAAGTCTTACAATTATGACACCTTTACATGGAATAGATTTTGCGGCCATGGGACAAAGACGATTTAGTCAGATCAAATTTATAGAAATCAAAGGCCCTGTAGCAGAAGCAGTAATGAGAAATAATCCAAATATAAAGGGGCGAAGTCAAAATTTTGATCCAGCGCTTTTCCCACAATCTCCAAACGAGATTTTAGGCGTTGCCGATTTGTTCGAAATCCGAAATCCGAAATCCGAAATCCAGCTGAGAAATTAGCTTATGCAGCTAATTTTGAGGCCGTATTTAAGGCTGCAGGAGATTCAAATTATTTAATAATTAATCAATAACTATCGAGGATTTTATTTACCATGATTAACACTTTAAAAGAATTAATCGAAAATTACAATAATGACTTGCTTACAACAATCAATTTACAAATTGTCAAAAAAAATTTTAAAAATGAAAATATTCAAACAGAAAAGTTATATGATACAGTCATCAGAGATTCACGATTCAAAAGTATGAAATTTACTAACATCGATTTCGAAAACTCAGCTTTTTATACTTCTGTTCTTGAGAATTGTTTTTTCGAGAACATAAATTTTCGGTATGGTGAATTTATCGAATCTACTTTTCAAAATTGCTTCTTCATCAATTGTGATTTCACCGACTCTGAATTTAAGAACATAACTTTTGAAAAATGTGAGTTTCAAACAAATGAAACAGGATCAACCTGTTTCGCAGACGTTAATTTTATATCGTCTCACTTCGATCAAACACTTTTTATTGCTTTGCCTTTTCTGTCTTTATTCGGGACAGTCCTAACGAATTCAAAATTTTCGTTTTCTAAAAGATCAATTGAATTTACAGGTAGCTTTTTTCTCCTTGATCTCGTCAATTCTGAGAAGGGAATCAATGAACTTTTAACTAAAACGAAAGTAGTAGGATTAGAAGATTTTTTGAATAGGGAATAAAAAAAAATTGAAAACTTAGTAATAATTCGTTATTTCTTATTTTTTCAAGTTGACACCCGAAAGAATAAGAAATAACGAATTATTAGCTAGTTTTTGCAAATGTTGCTTTTGTTTTGCGAATAATATAATACTAATTTAAAAATGGTTAGTGGATTTTTTTGAGACTATCTCCTATAATCTTTTTATAAATATAAATTTAAAACAAATATAATTATCCCATGATTAAACGTTTCACTATTGTTATTTTATTTTGCATTATGTTAATTTACCAATTCCAAATATTTAATGAATTCTCAATGAACTCACACAATTCTTTAAATAGTTCTAAAGTCATTTTAATATCGGGTGGAGGTTCGCTTCCCGAAATTAAGCATTCTCGTGACTTGTTACTAAAACACTTTCCCGATTGGCAAGAACGTATCGATTTCGAGTATCACCAGTCAAAACTTTATTCATCAGGAATAAAACGAATTGAGGAAACAAAACGACTTCGTCTACTACCAATAAGATTAACGCCTGAAGAACAAGATGCCTTTGATTATTATGCTGGGAAAAACTCTTATAGTTATCATCAAAATCTGGACACACCGCCGAACATTTTCGATACGCGCCGCACGTTTCTGCTAAAAATGGAAAAAAATCCGGAAATGCTAGAGAAGTTTCTAAACAGCTTGAATCGTAGAAAAAAAGACGATATTATCAATTGAAATATTTTTGAATAAGTGATAAAACAGTCTTAACGACATCGCGCAACTCCTCTTCAGTAACATAACGTATTTCTTCATTATCGTCATAACCTTCTAGAACCAAAGCAAGATCTGAAATAATGGTTCCAAATTGATAATGCTCTGAATCTAAATTAAGAATAAGTTGTTTTTTAAAGTCTTGTTCTAAATCTTGGGCTCTTCCTCGATCATTTAGTATGTTGTATAAAATTAGACCAACAAATTCAGACCCATTTACTTCCCCAACAACAAATTTTTCCATACTTGTCCTGTAATGCTCCCTTGATTGCCAAAAGACATGATCAAACAATGCTTGTATGTAATCTTCAATTTTATACTCTTGCCAAGCATATGCGTCCTTAATTACCTCTAAAAAATCTGAAATTCTGCTATTTTTAGACTTCCCATTTTTCGTCACTAAGTCAGAATAAAGTTTATCAAGAAAATGTAAGAATTCTAATTCTTCCATTAATTTTTTTCTGTTTGCCGGATTAGAGTTGGAAAATCGTGATATATTCATAAAAGATTGATTTTAGTTTTACAGTTCAGAGTTTGAACCAGTTGACAAATCTGATTTTGAGCTTTAAAGACTTGATTTTTTAATAATGTACATATATAATAGATATTAACTATTTTATAAGAAAATTTTAAATATGAAGGAAGATTATCCCTATAGTGTTGACAGATTTATTAAATTACTTAAGAAAGAAGCTTATTTTAGAAAAAAAAACAAACCTTTTATCAAGTCGGAATACAGTGAATTATTGAGTTATAAAGTAGTTTTATATGACTATGTCTGTTGGAAAAATCGAAACGAAATTTTAAAACTTATGAAAAAATTTTGTAATGATGAAATAAGTCTAGCAACCTTTGATACAGAATTTTTTGAATTATGGAGATTTAATCGAGATTTAACACAATTTATAGAAGAAAACGTTAAATTAATAAATTTAATTGAAATTGATCCAAGAAGTAGGAACTGTGCTCTTATCGTATCTAATTTAATGTCGTATCTAGAATTTTTATACGAGCGGAAAGATGAGGATGATGATGATGATGAGGAAAATGGTGAAAATAGTAAAGAGGAAACATCCAACGAAATGGTACGAAGTCTAATCGAAGAAGCATATCAAGAGTTACCTCTATCCCTAAATTTAAAATAGAAAAACTTTTCTATTTTAAATTTAGGGATAGAGGTAATTTCTAGAATCTACCTTTCAAAATTACTTATTCATCAATTGCAATTTTGATTTTTAAGAGATCAATTGAGTTTAAAGCTAGTTTTTTTCTTATCGATCTCTTATATTTTAAAACTGGAATCAATGAAATTTTAACTGGGGTAAGCGCAAATTTGTAAAGATAAAATAATAGCTTACCCTCTAAACTTGTTTACTTTGACATCTAATTAACATGGTTAAGATTATTTGAATTAGAATATATTTTATTTTATTTACGTTATCAGGTGGCGATAAAAAATCAAGGTTTTATAACAAAAATAATTTAATGAATTAGTTATCCATCTAAGAAATAAATATTATTATTTAGTCTTGACATAAGCTGAATATCCATATAAAATTTAATAGTTATTAATAATATTCAGAATAAAAATTATTTTGATTCTACAAACTGAATCATTTCTTATTTCATTTTTACCAATCAAACCTGTTTCTTTCAAAAGATTAACAATACAAAACAACGCAAAATTCATCAACCTTAGGACAAGAGCCAGAGTTATAATAGACTAAAAAAATTTAAAAATTATGGAGGTTTTATTGAATATGCATAAACAAAGTTCGAATCAAAATGAGTTTATTATAGAAGTTTTGAAAGCAACCGAAGAGCTAATGTCACGACCAATGAAAAAAAAAAAAACACCTAAAAAAGACATGCACCAAATGGTTAGTCTCTATCACATTTTAATAGAGCATATTGGTTTTTGGTCTTCCCGCCAAGACTATAACTTGCTTGTTCAAAAATTTTTAAACAAGGAAATGGATGGCTTTCAATTCCAAGAAGCATTTTTGAAATTATGGTACTCCGATAGAAATCGAATAAGAAAATTGATCCAAACAATTGAAGATAGAGATGAGAAAAATCAAATTCCAGATTTCTGTTATACTTCCAAAGCAACTGTCTTTCACGAGGTGATTAATAATGTTTTTTTTATGGCAGAAGGACATGAGTCTGACGCGAATGAAAGTAACCTAAGATCTTTTATTCAAGAATATTACTTTCCAACTCTTCGCAAGCATTTCGATGATTAATTCTTCCTACCAAAAATTGGCTTGGATCAATTAATTGACAGAAGTTATAAAATACTTTACTCGATTGCTATCGTAACAACTGGATTTTTACGAATGAACTTCGAATACTCTTCTGATTTTGGAAACTTTTTAAAAAGCATTCGAATATTATTAATAAAAAATTAAATAATAGTATTCTAATGCTCTGAACTTGTTTCCTTTCAGATCTAGCTAAGATAATTTAAGAATAAAAATCGATCTATCGATTGAATAGTAGTTAACTTTTATTAACGACTATCGAATCGATAGATTAATTGATGAAAGTAATATTAAAGTGATGAAAGAATATAAAGTAAGTAAAGAACAATAATTAAATTTACTGTTAGATTTACCAGCTCTATATTATTTGCATTATTTATATTTTCATCATTTTCAATATTTAATAATGATTCAAGTAGATGATCCCACTCCTGAGCTGTATTTGGTGAAAATGATTTTTTGAGTTGAATCCAATTGTTAGCGACTCTCTGATCGATAAGGACTTTTTCTTTAGTTGTTAAGTTACTACAATATGAATAAGCGAGCTGAAGCGTCATAAGATTTAATCGATAATAAATTTTACCTTTAAAAAATTCTACTATAAGAAAATGAAATTTTCAAATTATATTAATAAATCTTTATGTCATCATGGATAGGTTACAGAAACGATAGAAAACAATGTAATTTTGCCGCTACAATTGATCAACAAGATGGTGATAAATTAGCTTTGCAGATTGATTCAATTTTTATTAATATTATCAAGAAATCTAATAGTATATGAATGTCCAGATCTATCTCTTGCTAGTGGAGGCGCTTTCAGTTTTATTTTCTCAGTCAATATCGGACTTGACCCTTTTTCAAATCCATTAGAATATAAGATTTTTCGCCAAACCTCTGAATCACTGATAACATAGTCAGAACTAGGTATTTTTTATTTTTGGCACTGTCCAATCCTCATTGTTCCAATTAGAGTCATCGAATCCACTGTTACCACTATCACTATCTGATTTCGGCCTTTGTCGATAACGTAGTTTCGTAATAGACGGATCGGGATTACGAACTCTGTTATTACCATTAATATATTGATCTGGAGTTCGAGCCGAGTTTGTTGTTTTAAAAGTCGAAGGACCCTTTACTGGTTGTTGGGTTAGTCCACATCGAATAGCTTCAATATAAATATTGAACAAGAATCTCGGAGAATGGGAACTAGTTAGAGGTGTTTCAGTTAAACTAAACCTACTGATAACCAATATGAAGATAAATAAAAAAATTAAAAGTGTATTTTTAGTGCTTTGTCTTATATACGTTAAAAGTTAAGATTAATTGGTTATTTCTTATTCCTTAGGCGATTAACCTGAAAGAATAAGAAATAGAGAAATAATTAGCTAGTTTTTGCAAATGTTGCTTTTGTTTCACTAATGATTTCTTTTAAAGAAGCTTCTGCTTCTTCCGTGAATTGCTTTGTTGAACCAACAATTTCTGCAAATGGTTTTTTCGATGTTGAAATATATGAAACTAAAGTTGTACAATAGTTTTTAACATCACCAACTGGTAAGTCATCTAAATAACCGTTAATACCGGTATAAATTAAGGCAACTTGCTCAGCAACAGATAAAGGTGAATTTTGCGGTTGTTTTAAAACTTCACGTAATCGAGTACCACGTGCTAATTGTTTTTGAGTTGCTTCATCTAAATCCGAAGCGAATTGTGAAAATGCTTCTAATTCATCAAATTGAGCTAACTCTAGTTTTAACTTACCTGCAACTTTTTTCATTGCTTTTGTTTGTGCAGCAGATCCAACACGTGAGACTGAAATACCAACGTTAATTGCTGGACGAATCCCTGAGTTGAATAAATCATTTGATAAGAAGATTTGTCCGTCTGTAATTGAAATTACATTTGTTGGAATATAAGCTGAAACATCACTAGCTTGTGTTTCAATAATTGGAAGTGCTGTCATACTTCCACCACCTAATGCATCACTTAATTTTGCAGCACGCTCTAATAAACGTGAATGTAAGTAGAATACATCACCTGGATACGCTTCTCGCCCTGGAGGACGACGTAATAATAATGACATTTGACGATATGCCATTGCTTGTTTTGTTAAATCATCATAAACTACTAATGTAGCTTTACCGTTATACATGAAATATTCAGCTAAGGCTGCACCTGAATATGGTGCAATATATTGTAATGTAGCTGGATCATTTGCACTTGCTGAAACAACAATTGTGTAAGACATTGCTTGTTTTTCTTCAAGAACGTTTACCACTTGAGCAACTGTAGAAGCTTTTTGACCTATACCAACATAAACACAAACAACATCTTCTGTTTTTTGGTTAATAATAGTATCTACAGCAATTGAAGTTTTACCAGTTTGACGATCACCAATAATTAATTCTCGTTGACCACGACCAATTGGAATCATAGCATCAATTGATGTAATACCAGTTTGTAGTGGCTCACAAACTGACTTACGACTAATAATACCAGGTGCCATTGCTTCTACTAAACGAGTATCAGTACTAGGAATTTCCCCTTTACCATCAATCGGTGCAGCTAATGGATTAACTACTCGACCTAAGAAAGCTTGACCTACAGGAATTTGAGCAATTTTACCAGTTGCTTTTACGGTACTACCTTCTAAAATTTGACGGCCCGTTCCCATTAATACAACACCAACGTTATCGTTTTCTAAATTTAATGCGATACCAATTGTTTTGTCTTCGAACTCTAAAAGTTCTCCACTCATAACTTGGTCAAGACCATAAACTCGAGCGATACCATCACCAACTTGTAATACAGTACCGATATTATCTACTTTAACATCTTGATCATATTTCTCAATCTGTTCACGGATAATACTACTAATTTCGTCTGGACGAATATTTATCATTGTATTATTTTTAATATAAAAAGTTAATAAAAGATTTTTCTACAATTAAATTTCTAAAACAGTATCTAAATGTTTTGCTAGATTTTGCAATTGGTTTTTCACAGTAAAATCGATTACTTTTGAATCAGTTTTAATTAAAAAACCACCAATTAAGCTAGAATCAACGGTAATCACTAATCTAATTTCACGCGCATTTGTTAATTCTTTTAATTTTTTAATTAACATATCTTTCTGTAAATTAGTAAAAGCGAATGCTGTTGAAACGTCAATCATTTTTATAGAAGCTGTTTCATAAACTAATTCTAAATAATTAGTAATAATTGATTTTAATAAATTGATTCGTTCTCGCTTTACTAAAACCATTAAAAATTTAAATGTTTCGCTATTTACTTGTGATTCTAACGTTTTTGTTAAAACTTCACGTTTTGCATTTTGATTTACAATCGGATTATTTAAATAATCAGTTAATTCAGAAGTTTCATTTAAAAAAATTTCTAAATTTTGAAAATCCGCTGTTATTTGATGCATAATATTTTGTTCAACCGAAAAATCAAACAAAGCACGTGCATAAGGGGCTGCAATCTTTGCTGTTAATGGATTTGCACTCATAATAAATCTCCTTCTAATTTATTAATAGTATCATTAATTAATGCAGTTGCACGTTCTTTCGGTCCAAATGTCTCTTGCGCACGAACAACCGTTCGTTTTAACACAAGTGAAATAATTTGTTGTTTAATTTCTAAGAATATTTGACGTTCTTTTGATCGGAATGTTGCTAATGCACGTTCAAAACGAATTTTTAAATCTTTTTTTGCTTGAAAAGCATCTGATTCAAGTAATACTTTTTTTGTTGTTACAGTTTCATTTCTAATTTCACTGATAACAAGATTTGCTTGATTCAATTGTTTTTGAGCTTCATCTAAACGCTTTTGTGCTTCATTTAATCGATCTTCTGCATCTTGAACACTTTTTACAATCGTTGTTTTTCGCTCTTCTAATAAAGATCCTAAAAAATCACGACCTGCAAAAAATAGAATTGCAACTAACGCTATAATATTCAATAAACCTGTTTCAAGGATATCCAGGTTTAAACCAATACCTTCATGTTCGGCAAGTAATGTAAAAATTTGATCAAAATTTTCCATGTTTTCGAGTTTCTATATAAACTGTTCACTTATTAAAAAGGAAAATTACGCCTAACAAAAAATTTAGATTGATAATCTAGTTTCAATATCAACACATAAAGATTGAACGATTTCATCTAAACTATTAAGTGCTATATCTTTCTTAGTAAGAAGATCTTTAGTAATAGTATCTAATAAATTATCAATATATTTTTGAGAAACATTTAATTCAGTCTCTAAAATTTCTTTATGAATTTTTTGTGAGTTTGTAATTTCTAATTGGGCTTCTTTACGGACGCTAGTTAATTCTTGTTCGTATTGTTCTGTTAGTTTATTGGCTTCTGCTAATATCTCTGAAGCTTTGCTAAGATTTGTTAAAATATACTCTTTGCGTTCTTCAATGACAGTTAACAATGGATTATATAAAATTACATTTAAAATAACTGTTAATAATATAAATTGAATTGCAACTAACGGTAAAGTTGCATTAATATCAAATAACCCACCAGGTCCACTAACTTCTGAACTTGAAATTAGTATTGAAAGATTAATCATATAAAATCTATATGTTCTACTATAGAATTAAAATTGTTAAATAATTTTGTCGAACTTATTTAAATGTAGCGGAGTAATAAAAAATTATCACTCCAAACTATCTAATTGAAATTAATTTTCTAAATATTAAACTAAATATTAGAACTAAATTATCAGCAGTATTTCTACATTATCTGTAATAGTGCTTAAATAAGTTTCGACAATTTCTTTGTTTCACGATGATTTTAGATATCGTTTGAAACTTTTGATTTTGAATAAAGTTTCTGAATTTTTTAAAATGGATTCCAAAAATTTTATTCAATATATGTTATCAACTAACCTAAGATAAAAAGAAATAATGAATTTATTTCCCTTATTTGGTTAATTTTTAGCTGTTGAATGGGTTTGCGAATAATAATGCTAAAGCTACCACAAGACCGTAAATTGTTAAGGCTTCCATGAACGCTAAACTTAATAATAGTGTACCACGAATTTTGTTTTCTGCTTCTGGTTGACGAGCAATACCTTCAACAGCTTGACCAGCAGCATTACCTTGACCAATACCAGGACCAATTGCAGCTAAACCAATAGCTAAACCAGCAGCAATAACAGAAGCAGCAGAAATGATAGAATCCATAATAAATTTTTAATTGTGAATATAAATATATAATTTTTAAAAAATCTAATTGCAATAATTTTTAGAAAACAACTTATTCTAGAGCTTCTGCAATATATGCAGCTGCTAAGGTTGAGAAAATTAAAGCTTGTACTGAACCAGCAAAAACACCTAATAACATAATAGGTAATGGAATTACCAAAGGTACTAATGAAGTCAATACAGAAATTGTTAATTCATCAGCTAAAACGTTTCCGAATAATCGGAAACTTAGTGATAAAGGTTTCGTAAAATCTTCTAAAATATTAATTGGTAGAAGAAGTGGAAGTGGTTGAACATATCGTTTAAAATATCCAAACCCTTTTTTACTTAAACCTGCATAGAAGTAGGCAAAGGATGTTAATAAAGCTAAGGCAACAGTTGTATTGATATCATTTGTTGGAGCAGCTAATTCTCCTTCTGGTAATTCAATTAATTTCCATGGGATAATGGCACCAGCCCAATTACATCCAAAAATGAATAAGAACAACGTCCCAATATATGGGATCCACTCTTTATAAAAACTTTCGCCTAACTGATCTCTAGCAATATCAGTAACAAAGTCTACAGCTGATTCCATAAAGTTTTGCCAACCATGTGGAATACGATCTGCATTTGCAGTTCCTAGGAATGAAAATATTAATAAAAGTAATACTACAAACCAAATAACTACTAAGACTTGTCCATGTACTAGAAAACCTGCAATATTCCAGTAAAAATGTTTTCCAACTTCCGCCTCCGCTAATAATGTAAACGTATTTGAATAAAAAATTTCTGGGTACATAAAATCTAACTAATTTAGTAAATTACCCAATATTAAAAAATATACAGGAACAATTACTATTATAATAGCTTTTTAATTGTTTTAGGTCTATTTTTATAAAAAAGCTCTTTTTTTTATCCCGGATTAAACCGTTAACCATTCATAACCCTTATTTTCTAGTTCTTTTGCCAATTCGGCCGAACCAGTTTTAATAATCTTACCATCTTGCATCACGTGAACATAAGTTGGATTAATATAGTCCAATAAACGTTGATAATGAGTAATTAAAATTATTGATTTATTTTCATTCATAAAATTATTAATCCCATTTGAAATGATTTTTAAAGCATCAATATCTAAACCTGAATCGGTTTCATCTAAAATTGAAACTTCAGAATCTAATAAAATCATCTGTAAAATTTCGTTTCGTTTCTTCTCACCCCCCGAAAATCCTTCATTTACATTTCGACTTAAAAATAATGGTGACATATTTACAAGTTTCAATTTTTCATTAATGATTGATAAGAATTCAATAGGATCAACTTCAGGTTTATTGTAAAATTTTTGTTTTGAATTATAAGCTAATCTTAAAAAGTCTTCATTACTGACACCTGGAATTTCAATTGGATATTGAAAAGCTAAAAAAATACCTAAATGTGATCTATCTTCCGGATCAAGATCTAAAATACTGGAACCTTTAAATAAAATATCACCACTTAAAACGGAATAGGCTGGATGACCAGCAATAACTTTTGAAAATGTACTTTTACCGGACCCATTTGGTCCCATAATGGCATGGATTTCACCTTTGTTCACTTTCAGGTTTAAACTTTTTAAAATTTCATTTTCATTAATCGAAACTTTTAAATTTTGAATCTCTAAAATAGGAGAATTTAAATTCATTATCCAACACTTCCTTCTAATTTTAATGTTAATAATTTATCTGCTTCTGCAGCAAATTCTAAAGGTAATTCTGTAAAAATTTCACGACAGAAACCACTAATCATCAATTCAACTGCTTTTTCTAAACAAATACCACGTTGTAAAAAATAAAAGATTTGTTCTTCACCAATTTTTGAAGTGGATGCTTCATGTTCAATTTTACTGGTTGAATTTTGAACAGATATAAATGGAAATGTATTAGCATTGGATAAATTTCCAATTAATAAAGAATCACATTGCGAATAATTTCTTGCTCCAAGAGCTTTATTCATGATACTCACTAATCCACGGTAACTATTTTTAGATTTTCCAGCTGAAATACCTTTCGATATAATCCGACTACGAGTATGTTTGCCAATATGAGTCATTTTTGTTCCTGTATCAGCTTGTTGATAATTATTTGTAAGGGCAACCGAATAAAATTCACCTTGTGAACGATTACCAACTAATACACAACTTGGATATTTCCATGTGATCGATGATCCTGTTTCAACTTGCGTCCAAGATATATTAGAATTTGCACCAGCACATAATCCACGTTTTGTGACAAAATTATAAACCCCACCATTTCCAAATTCGTCACCGGAGTACCAATTTTGTACCGTAGAATATTTTATGTTTGCATTTTCTAATGCGACTAATTCTACAACCGCAGCATGTAATTGATTTGTATCATATTGCGGCGCAGTACATCCTTCTAAATAGTTTACTTTACTATTTTTTTCTGCCACAATTAATGTTCGTTCAAATTGACCAGATTGTTGATCGTTAATTCTAAAATAGGTTGATAAATCCAATGGACAAATCGTATTCTGAGGAATATAACAAAAAGACCCATCCGTAAAAACAGCCGAATTTAAAGCTGCAAAATAATTGTCGCCTATTGGAACTACAGAACCCAAATATTTTTCAATTAATTCTGGATAATCATAAATAGCTTCCGATATAGAAGCAAAAATAACACCAGATTTTTTCAATTCTTCTTGAAATGTTGTTCCAATCGAAACACTATCAAATACTACATCCACAGCTACATTTGCTAATCGTTTTTGCTCATTTAATGAAATTCCTAATTTTTCAAATGTTTTTAGTAATTCAGGATCGACTTCATTCAAATCTTTTAATTTTTTTTGTGACTTGGGAGCTGAATAATAAATAATCTCTTGATAATCAATTTGTGGAAATTTTAGATAAGCCCATTCTGGTTCGGACATTTGTTTCCATTTTTTATACGCTTTTAATCGAAAGTTTAATAAAAATTCAGGTTCTTTTTTCTTTTGAGAAATTAATTTTACAGTTTGTTCATTTAAACCTTTTTCAATAATATCTTTTTCAATACTGGTTGAAAATCCGTATTGATAAGTTTTATTCACTAACTTTGTTATATTTTTATTTAGTACCTTGTTTGATTTCTTAACCATATAAGAATTGTTAAATCTAAACTATATCGATGAATTTTATAAAATATTTTATTTCTTTACTAAGTTTTAATTTCTATTATAAAGAAAGTACAATTTAAATCAGACTATAGCCATACAAATTCTAAATTATTTTTTTTAATTTATTCTAAAAAGTTATAAGTAATAAAAATAATAAATGAGAATAATTTAAATTACAATCATAGTACAATAAAAGATAAGGTTGTTTCAAATAAGTCAACCGACAGAACTAATTAAAAAAAATTAGTTAAATATCTATTATATATTGCCTTTTTATTCTAAGGAGAAATCAATGTCTCAATCTGTATCAGAACGGACTCGAATTAAAAGTGACCGTTACGAATCTGGTGTAATCCCTTACGCTAAAATGGGTTACTGGGATGCTGCATACTCAGTAAAAACAACTGATGTTTTAGCATTATTCCGTATTACACCACAACCAGGTGTAGATCCAGTAGAAGCTGCTGCTGCTGTAGCAGGTGAATCTTCTACAGCTACATGGACAGTTGTATGGACGGATTTATTAACAGCTTGTGATCGTTACCGTGCTAAAGCTTACCGTGTAGATCCAGTTCCAAACACAACAGATGTATACTTCGCTTTCATCGCATACGAATGTGATTTATTCGAAGAAGGTTCTTTAGCTAACTTAACAGCGTCTATCATTGGTAACGTTTTCGGATTTAAAGCAGTTGCTGCTTTACGTTTAGAAGATATGCGTATTCCTCACTCATACTTAAAAACATTCCAAGGTCCAGCTACAGGTATCATTGTAGAACGTGAACGTTTAAACAAATACGGTATTCCATTATTAGGTGCTACTGTAAAACCTAAATTAGGTTTATCTGGTAAAAACTACGGTCGTGTAGTTTTCGAAGGTTTAAAAGGTGGTTTAGACTTCTTAAAAGATGATGAAAACATTAACTCACAACCATTTATGCGTTGGAGAGAACGTTTCTTATACTGTATGGAAGGTATTAACCGTGCATCAGCAGCTACAGGTGAAGTTAAAGGTTCATACTTAAACATCACAGCAGCTACTATGGAAGAAGTTTACAAACGTGCAGAATATGCTAAAACGGTAGGTTCTATCATTGTAATGATCGATTTAGTAATGGGTTATACAGCAATTCAAAGTATTGCTCTTTGGGCTCGTGAAAACGATATGCTTTTACACTTACATCGTGCTGGTAACTCAACTTACGCTCGTCAAAAGAATCATGGTATCAACTTCCGTGTTATCTGTAAATGGATGCGTATGTCTGGTGTAGATCACATCCACGCTGGTACAGTTGTTGGTAAATTAGAAGGTGATCCTTTAATGATTAAAGGTTTCTACGATACATTACGTTTAACTGACATGCCTGTTAACTTACCTTATGGTATTTTCTTCGAAATGACATGGGCTAGTTTACGTAAATGTATGCCAGTTGCATCTGGTGGTATTCACTGTGGTCAAATGCACCAATTAATTCACTACTTAGGTGATGACGTTATTTTACAATTCGGTGGTGGTACTATTGGTCACCCGGATGGTATTCAAGCTGGTGCTACAGCTAACCGTGTTGCTTTAGAAGCAATGGTATTAGCTCGTAACGAAGGTGTAGATTACTTCAACAATGCTGTAGGTCCTCAAATTTTACGCGATGCTGCTAAAACATGTGGTCCATTACAAACAGCTTTAGATTTATGGAAAGATATTTCTTTCAACTACACATCTACAGATACTGCTGATTTCGCTGAAACAGCAACAGCAAACGTTTAAGAAGTAACTTTTAAAAAAAATTATTAAAGGAGTATTTGAATAGTGAGACTTACACAAGGTTGTTTCTCGTTCTTACCAGATTTAACTGATCAACAAATTGAAAAACAAATCGCTTACGCTATTGGTAAAGGTTGGGCGATGAACATTGAATGGACAGACGATCCACATCCACGTAACAGCTACTGGGAATTATGGGGTTTACCATTATTCGACATTAAAGATCCTGCGACTGTAATGTTTGAATTAAGTGAAGCTCGTAAATCATGTGCAGCTGGTTACTTACGTGTAAATGCATTTGATGCAAGTTACGGTGTTGAAAGTTGTGTTATGTCTTTCATTGTAAACCGTCCTGTAAATGAACCAGGCTTCTACTTAGAGCGTTCTGAAGGTCCGGCTCGTCAAATCCACTACACTATTAAATCATATAGTGTTCAAGCTAATCCAGAAGGTGGTCGTTACTAAATTTAGATTTAGTAATATAATAAATTTATCAAAAAATGTTAATTCTAACATTTTTTGATAAATTTATATGGTGAATAAAACGGTTTAAAAGAAAAGTAATACTGAATAAAAATATTAGAATCACATCCAAACTAAGCAAAATTCAACCATTAGAAGCAGTAGTATATTCTATTAGTTTTACCATTGAATATCTTTCTCGTAAACTAATTCGTAGTAGAGTATATATGGTTACAGATCCAACAGTGTTCGTTAGTACAACAGTGGCTGTAAAAGTTACTGTCAAAAGTGTTAAATTCATTTCTTACGCATCAGAAACTTATAAAAGACAAGACTTTTATTCCTAAACTATTTTTAGTGATTCAATAGATGCTATTGCAGACGCATTTTAAGTAGGTATACTAAGAATTAATAAAGAAAATTTAGAAAATGAGTTGGTTCAATGATAAGTTGTATTTTTAATAGTTCGTCAAAGAAACGGCAAAGTATATAAAGTTAGCTGCCGAAGGACTCGTAAAAGGTTATGAGCATGTAGAAAACAAATAGATGGATCAAGATTTCAGTGCAGAACGTAAAATTTTCGGGTTAGATCTATCTTTCCCCTCTGAAGACTACTTGAGTCAGCAAGGTATTGACGAGTTGAAAGATTACCCTCGCACGATGGGCGGTCCAGGTACGGTTTTTTGCTAAGACTTATACAACGTGAATCTAAAGAAACTAGTTCAGAATGGTGTGTCAAGATGAGCGTGCAAGCGATAAAAGCTAGAACTAGAAATGGACCTGGTATTACTCTTTATGGAGCTACAACCGCTTATTTATAAGGAGCAGAATATCGAGTTTTATAATTTATATTGAAAATAATAGTATAGATGTTTTTCTAGATTATGAAAATGTCTATCTTATAATTTACAGCTAACTAAGTCAATATGTCATGGGAATAATACTAAAAAAAAAAAGATGTGATGCAGCCTGTAAATCACCGATTTTTAAATCTTCGGTAACCTGTATTGAACCACTATAAGTTTCCTGGAGTAACTTAACAGCTTCATCGTAACTCATCACAAAACCATTTTTATCCGCTGACGCAGCGTACATTTGTTTCATTGTATGAAGTGTCTCTTGTTCAAATCAAGATGGTAGATGAGATAAAGATTGACCATAACCAGTATTTTTAGACTCATATTTAGCACTAAACCAACCGAACGGATCTTTATGTTGTAAAGGATTTGCGTGAAAAGCTTCTACACTAAAGAATGAATTATAGCAGTTGACGAAAATAACAAACGCAATAACCCCAACTATATCAGTCAATCTGTCAGCACCGCGAAGTTGAAGAATTGCTTCTTCCATCGTGATTGAACCACTGCTAAGTTGGAGAGCAAGACTATTAAATTGTTTAATTTGTTTATTTGTAAGTCTAATTTTATCAACTTTTGATGCAGGAATAACAGCAATTTGAGGATAATTTTTATTAGTTTTAGTTTGACTTTCTTCAATAGGTAATAACCTATGAATAACTGCAAGTAAAGGCAACCTTAGAGCTGTACATGAAGCTAAAGGTTGACTAATCGCAAAAATAAATACGATGTATAAGCATAATTTTTTTGCTTGACGCTTTGAATTCGAAAGCAATTCTCTTAAAAACAAGTAAACTTTTTTTCGGTTTCTATCGACCTAGGTATCTATTTCAACTATCTGGTCTTCAGTTAAATTTGATAAAACTGGATAGTATAAGGATGAACTCCTCGTTTTTTTAACAACTTTTTTATTACTTATAGTTTTTTTTTGTTTGAGAGAAAATTACAAAGAGTATTTTCATAAAAAAACTAAAGGTTTTGTGCCACTACTAAACCTTTAGTTAATCTAATTATTTAATCGTTAATCTATGAATTAATTGAAAAAGCTTTGTTATTTGATAGAGATTCACTTGATTTAATCCATAAATCGGAATATTTTTTTGTTTTGCTAAATTCATTAATTTGAAGTTTTGTTTTAAATGTTTCTTTAAACCAATAATTAAACTTGCTTTTTTAATTTCATTTGTTAAAACAAATGTAAATCCCATTTTTAATAATACTTCTTTTAATAAATTCGCCGATAATGAATAAGGGTAAATGATTAGCTGTTTCGTTTGTAAATTTAGAGATTTTTGTTTCTTCAGTTGATTTATAAAAATCCAATTTTTATTTGTCGCTAAAAAAGAAGAACTACTCCTAGCTATCAAAGAGTTTTGGTAATTTTGAGTTGGAGAATATTGTATTTTTATTTTTTCGGTTAAATAAAAGTGACGAATTTGTCCAATGGTAACATTACCGCGTAGGAATGAATCGACAGATTGTTTGACATCTTCATGAATTGTCCAAGAATTTTGATGATTTATCTCAATGATAATTTCGAAAGCCGGATACGCTTTACGTTCAAGAATACTTTTTTGTGTTCCACGTCTCTTAGCTTCCTCATCACTTAATGTAACATATTGAATTCCACCAATTAAATCGACCAATGGAGGGTTTTTAATTAAATTTTCTAAACAATTTCCATGAGTTGTGCCCACAAGTTGAACACCTTTTTCTGCAATCGTTCGAGCTGCTAAAACTTCTAATTCTGTTCCAATCTCATCAACAATTATAACTTGGGGCATATGATTTTCTACTGCCTCAATCATTACTTGATGTTGAAATTCTGTTTTTGCAACTTGCATTCGTCTTGCTCGGCCAATTCCTGGATGTGGAATATCACTATCACCAGCAATTTCATTTGCTGTGTCAATTATGATTACTCGTTTTTGCATTTCATCTGCTAGCACTCGGGCTATTTCTCGAATAATTGTTGTTTTACCAACACCAGGTTTTCCTAATAGTAATATTGATTTTTCGGATTCTAATAAATCTCGAATCACTGATATAATTCCAAAGACAGCTCGTCCAACACGACAAGTCAATCCAGTAATTAAAAATTGACGATTTCGAATACAACTTATTCGATGCAGAGTTCGTTCAATCCCCGCCCGATTTTCATTACTAAATTTACTAATTCTTTTCGTTGTATAATCAATATCTTGCCAGGAAATAATTTTTTGAGACAAATATTGAGGACCGCTAATAAAACGAGCTTCGGGTCGTCTACCTAAATCTAACACAATTTCAATTAGTTGATCTTTTTCATTATGTTGATTTAATTGTTCTTGAAGAAAAAATGGTAAATTTTCAATTAACTTTTCTAAATCATCATTTGCATTCATTGTTAGAAAGTTTATTATAATTTTCTAATTTAAATTATAAATTGGGTAAATAAATAATTTAAATTAGATTCAATTTTGATTGGTTTTTAAATGGAATATGTCCGTATCTACTTTTCTATCAATTCATTGTAATTAAAGATTTAAAAGTAGACGTATCTAAAACAGCAATTTGTGATAACATTTTACGGTTTAGATCAATGTTTGACTTTTTAAACTTGCAAATTAATTGGCTGTAGGTTGTTCCATTTAATCTCGATGCAGCATTAATTCTGCTGATCCAAATTTTTCTAAAAATTCGCTTTTTTTGTTTTCGCCCAACATACGAATATCGTAGTGCTTTCATAACTTGTTGATTTGCGACTCTAAATAATATAGAGTGAGCACCACGATAACCACTTGCAAGAGATAATATTTTTTTACGACGTTTTCGTGCAACGTTTCCACGTTTGATTCTAACCATTATGATTTTTTATGAATTTTAATTTTTAATAAGGTAACATTAATTTAATAGCATTTGTATCACCTTTACTAACAAGAATGACTTGAGATAATTTTCTCTTTTGTTTGTTTGATTTTTTCATTAAAAGATGTCCTTTATAAGCATGACGGCGTAAAAAGTTTTGGTTCCCCGTGACTTTATATCGTTTTGAAGCTGCTTTTCGAGTTTTTAATTTTGGCATAAGCTTTCAATTCTTTTTATTAGAATATAATGTTTTAAAATAAACTTTCGATTTTAGTGGATGTGCATATAAAATTTTATCTCCATATTTCCAATCGACAGGACAAGCTTGTCCTGGATTTTCTTTGATATATTGAATTGATTTTAAAATACGAATCAACTCATTTATACTTCTTCCACATAATAAGTTATTAACCGTATAGTATTGGATTATACCTTCTTTGTCAATAATAAATAAACCTGGAAATGCTAAACCATCGTTTGTTAATAATTTGTAATTTCGTGTTATGGATTGGTTTGAGTCCGAAATTAATGGATAGTTTAATTGACTTAATCCTCCCTGACTTCGTTTGGATAATAAAGAATGTAAGTGAGAAAATGGACTATCAACTGAAATCGCAAGTAACTGAGTTGATAATTTTCTAAATTCAGAAATTCTATCATTGAAAGCGATTAATTCTGTGGATGAGACAGATGTAAAATTAGCAGGATAAAAAATAAGAATCACATATTTCTTTCCATAGTAATCGGATAGTCTAATTTTTCCTAATTGATTTCTATAAACTCCAATCGTTAAAAAATTGGGTGCCATTTTTCCAATTTGCGGATAATCAACCATAATTCTGTAATTTTTCTATAGAATAGTAATGAAAAAATAATAACATAATAAGAAAAGTAGATCAATGCTAAAAGTTTTTTAACATAATTTACTTTTCCTATGAATAATTTTATTTATCAACAACTACTAGTTCATCAATAGCAAAATTATTTGTATTTGTACCACTATAGTTAACATTTTCAAATCGAACAACTACAGGATAACGAATACCACTTTTATCGACTGCCGCAACCGTTCCAGTTTGGTTAAACCAATATGATTCTTTTCTTAAAATGCGAACTGTATTATTACGATCTACCATAGGAAAGATGTTTTATTAATTTAATATAATTAGTTTATTATAAGTTTATATGAATAAAAGTAATTTTAACAATAAATTTAAAAAAAGAGTTGGTTTTCAAAAACTAATTATGTTATTATTTTAATAAGAACAAATTTATATAAAAATTAAATAAAAAAAAATGAATCGTAATACAATCCAAAAAATTTTAATTGGACTCTTCTTTTTAGCTTGTGTTTTTATTGGCCTTAAAACATTTAATGTCGTTGGATTTAACGATACTTCTTCTAAGCCAGAATTAAATACAAATGTAAGTAGCTCAAGAATGACTTATGGGCGATTTTTAGAATATTTAGAAATGGGATGGGTAAAACAAGTAGATTTATATGACAATAGCCGTAATGCCATTGTACAAGCTTCAAGCCCAGAACTTGGAAACCGTCCACAATCAATACGTGTTGAGATACCAGTTGGTGCATCGCAACTAATTCAAAAATTAAAAGAATATAATATTGATTTTGATGCTCATCCAGCTCCACGAAAAAGCATTTTTATTACTATTGCTAGTAATTTACTTTTACCATTAATTTTCATTGGTAGTTTAATCTTCTTTTTCCAGAATTCAGAAAATTTTTCAGGAAATTCAGGTTCATCACCAATGAATTTAGGTAAGTCACCGGCACGATTTGACCAACGTCCAGAGACAGGAATATCATTTGATGATATCGCTGGTATTGATGAAGCTAAAGCCGAATTTGAGGAAATTGTTTCATTTTTAAAAGAGCCAGAACGTTATACACTTGTTGGAGCAAAAATTCCAAAAGGCGTTTTATTAGTAGGCCCTCCAGGAACTGGTAAAACTTTATTAGCAAAAGCAATTGCAAATGAAGCAAATGTTCCATTTTATAGTGTTGCAGGTTCCGAATTCGTAGAGATGTTTATTGGTATTGGGGCAGCAAGAATTCGTGATTTATTTAAAAAAGCCTCAGAAAATACTCCTTGTATTGTTTTTATTGATGAAATTGATGCCGTTGGACGTGAGCGTGGTGCCGGAATTGGTGGTGGAAACGATGAACGGGAACAAACTTTAAATCAATTATTAACAGAAATGGATGGGTTTAAAGAAAATAAAGGAGTAATTGTTGTTGGTGCAACAAACCGAGTAGATATTTTAGACGCAGCATTATTACGTCCTGGTCGTTTTGATCGACAAATTACAGTAGGCTTACCAGATCGTTTAGGTAGAATTGGGATTTTAAAAGTTCATGCTAAGAATAAACCTTTTGATGAAGATGTTTCATTAGTTCAATTAGCAAATCGAACTCCAGGGTTCTCAGGTGCTGATTTAGCAAATTTATTAAATGAATCTGCAATTTTAGCGACACGCTATAAAAAATCAACAATTACAAAGAATGAAGTAAATGAAGCTGCCGACCGAATTATTGGTGGTATTGCTGGCTCTACAATGGAAGATACAAAAAATAAAAAATTAATTGCCTACCATGAAGTAGGGCATGCTATTGTTGGATCCGTTTTAGAAAATCATGATGAAGTTGAAAAAATTACTTTAATCCCACGTGGAGGAGCAAAAGGTTTAACATGGTTCACACCGGAAGAAGACCAAATGTTAGTATCGCGTTCTCAATTATTAGCTCGGATTATTACAACATTAGCGGGTCGTGTCACTGAAAAAATTATATTCGGTGATCCAGAAATCACAACAGGTGCAAGTAATGATCTACAACAAGTAACAAACATTGCACGACAAATGGTGACACGTTATGGAATGTCAAATATTGGTCCAATTGCCTTAGAAGATGATAATAATGAACAAATGTTCTTAGGTGGAGAATCAAATGATGCAATTGCAGATCGAATTGATACAGAAGTTTGTAAAATTATTAATCACTGTGAAAAAATTGCAACCGAAATTATCTTAGATAATCGAGTTGTTATTGATTTAGCGGTTGAAAGATTATTAGATGCTGAAACAATTGATGGTTCAGAATTCCGTGATCTTGTGAAACAATATACTATCTTACCACAGAAAGGTTAAAAACTAAAATTTTAATTTACAGGTAAGAGAAGCAGAATGAATTGAAGGCTTAAGTACCACTAACTTAGGATTAGAATGACAAAACTTTATTAAATATGGAATGAAGAGTGACAAAATATATAACTCTTCATTCCATATTTATTTAGAGAGACTAAGATAGCGAATACGAATAAGCTAATAATTGAAATTCTTCTTTGTTATTTGCTGCAAATTTTTTTAATTTTTTGTAATGTTTTAAACAAAAATTAACAATACTTTTTGGTTTTAACGGTTTTAAAGTAGTTTTCTTTCCGATACGGTAACTTAAGTTTTACAATTTTCGGAGCAGACGTAATAGCAATTGAAAAATAAGCTAAGCCACCTAGAAAGACAATGGAAAGAATTGCACATGTTTTTGGACAGCAGCAGCTTGGTTATGACCAAGACTAGCAATCGATTAACGATATAAAAACCTTGTGCCACCACCACCCACATCTATGGTTGATTTTATGTATTCAAGTAGCGCTACTAATAAAGAAGCAGACGTCATGTTTGCTCCAAGGTTCCCAGTTCGTGTGGTTATACCCGCGACGGCAAACACTCAACTAACAAACAATCCACGTTCTGGTGATGTGGTATATAAATTAGCGGCATTAGGGGGCACTGTTAACATAATGCTGGACTAATTAACTAGCTTTCATCATTGGCTCTATGAACTTTGATGCGTCATCTGTGGGCACAAACCCTAGAATTTAACTCCCAATAATTAAGGCGCCTTGAGGTGCTATATTCAACGCAAATTGTCCGGTTGCTTCTCCTAAATGTTCAACAATAGGATTAACAAGAGGACCAAACCCTTTGACTACATGAGTCCCCAAAGCGACAACCATACTTTTCGCAAATAGCTTTAATAGTATTTGTTGTGGCATTTTAAACCTCCTTTTCTATTATTAATTAAAATAAAATTTGTAAAAGTCGCATAAATGCTCCCCAGATTAAACCAACTAAAATAAAAAATAAAAATTTTAAAAGAGTTAACCAAGGTTCAGAGATATCATTTAAGATAATCCAATTTCAATTTATAAATATAGTTGTTAATAATAATAGTTACTGTATTTAAAAAGAATATTTCTAATTATTTCTTTCAAAGAAATAATTAGAAATAGTTATTGGATTAGATATTAACCAAATTTACCCGACGTCGAAGCAATAACGAAGGCTGCATAAGTTAAAATATAACCAACAGAGAAATGTACTAAACCAACTAAACGAGCTTGTACAATAGAAAGTGCTACTGGTTTATCTCTCCAACGAACTAAATTCGCAAGAGGTGTACGTTCATGAGCCCAAACTAATGTTTCAATTAATTCTTGCCAATAACCACGCCATGAAATTAAGAACATAAAACCTGTTGCCCAAATTAAATGTCCAAATAAGAACATCCATGCCCAAACAGATAAATTGTTCATCCCAAACGCGTTATAACCATTAATTAATGGTGATGAATTTAACCATAAGTAGTCTCGTAACCATCCCATAATGTAATTTGATGATTCGTCAAATTGACCTGGATTACCACCCCAAATTGCCATGTGCTTCCAATGCCAATAGAATGTTGTCCATCCAATTGTATTTAACATCCAGAACATTGCTAAATAGAATGCATCCCAAGCTGAAATATCACAAGTACCACCACGACCTGGACCATCACATGGGAAACTATAACCGAAGTCTTTTTTATCTGGCATTAATTTTGATCCACGTGCATCTAAAGCACCTTTGACAAGAATTAATGTTGTTGTATGTAAACCTAAAGCAATAGCATGATGAACTAAGAAGTCACCAGGACCAATTTTTAGGAATAAATCATTTTTACTGTTATTAATCGCTTCTAACCAACCTGGTAACCAAATTTGATTACCCGCAACAGTTGCTGGGCTAGTTGAAGATGATAATAAAACATTAAATTGATAAACAGCTTTACCAGATGCAGCTTGAATGTATTCTGCAAAAACTGGTTCAAATAAAATTTGTTTCTCTGGTTGTCCAAATGCAACTACAGTATCATTATGAATATATAATCCTAATGTGTGGAAACCTAAGAATAATGATACCCAGCTTAAGTGTGAAATAATCGCTTCTTTATGTTCTAACATACGTGCTAAAACATTATTCTTATTTAATTCTGGATCGTAATCACGAACAAAGAAAATAGCCCCGTGCGCAAATGCACCAACCATTAAGAATCCAGCAATGTATTGATGATGCGTATATAAGGCAGCTTCTGTTGTAAAATCTTTTGATAAAAATGCGTATGGAGTTAATGCATACATATGTTGAGCTGTTAATGATGTAGCAACACCTAAACATGCTAATGCTAACCCTAATTGCATGTGTAAAGAATTTGTAATTGTTTCAAATAATCCAGTATGACCTGCGCCTAATCGACCTCCGGGAGGACGATGAGCATCTAAGATCTCTTTCATATTATGACCAATACCGAAGTTTGTTCGGTACATATGACCTGCAACAATAAAAACAACTGCAATTGCTAATTGATGATGAGCAATATCACTTAACCATAACGATTGTGATTGAGGATGGAAGCCACCTAAGAATGTTAAGATAGCAGTACCTGCTCCGTCTGATGTTCCGTAAACATGACTTGCACTATCTGGATTTTCTGCGTAAACTGTCCAATTACCTGTATAAAACGGAGTTAATCCCGCTGGATGTGGTGGAGTTGTTAAGAAATTATCCCAACCAACATGAACACCACGTGAAGCAGGAAGTGCTACGTGAACAAGGTGTCCAGTCCAAGCTAATGAACTAACCCCTAATAAACCTGATAAATGATGATTTAAACGAGATTCATTGTTTTTAAACCATGATAAACTTGGACGGAATTTTGGTTGTAAATGTAACCAACCAGCAAATAATAAAGCTGATGATAATAATAATAAACCAATTGATCCTACGTATAATTCTTGGTTTGTTCGGAAACCAATTGTGTACCACCATTGATATACACCTGCAAACGTGATATTCACAGGATATGTATTGCCTTTACTAAATGCTTTTAAGGCTGATTCACCAAAATGTGGATCCCAGATTGAATGTGCAATTGGTTTAACTTTTAATGGGTTTGTTACCCACTTTTCAAAGTTACCTTGCCAAGCAACATGGAATAGATTTCCTGAAGTCCATAAGAAAATAACTGCTAGATGACCAAAATGTGAAGCGAAAATTTTTTGATATAAATTTTCTTCAGTCATACCATCATGTGCTTCTAAATCATGAGCAGTCGCGATACCATACCAAATTCTTCGCGTTGCTGGATCTTGTGCAAGGGCTTGACTAAACTTTGGAAATTTAGTTACCATAATGTTAGATGCCTTTTTATATAAATTTTAGTTATGAATAAAAATAGTACGTTAATTTGAATTAACTGATTGAAACGGCACGTGCTAAGAAGAATGCCCATGTTGTTCCAATACCACCAAGTAAATAATGAGCTAGACCAACAGCACGACCTTGCGTAATACTTAAGGCACGTGGTTGAATCGTTGGAGCAAAGTTTAACTTATTATGTGCCCAAACAATTGACTCAATTAATTCTTGCCAGTAACCACGACCACTGAATAAGAACATTAAACTAAATGCCCAAATGAAGTGAGCGCCTAAGAAGATTAATCCATATGCTGATGATGCAGAACCATAAGATTGAATTACTTGTGAAGCTTGTGACCATAAGAAATCACGTAACCATCCATTAATAGTAATAGCACCTCGTGCAAAGTTTCCACCCGTTACATGTGAAATACTTCCATCTGGAGCAATTGTTCCCCAAACATCTGACTGCATTTTCCAACTAAAATGGAAAATTACTACAGAAATAGAATTATACATCCAGAATAAACCTAAGAATACATGATCCCAACTTGAACTTTGACATGTACCACCACGTCCTGGACCATCACAAGGGAAACGGAAACCTAAATTCGCTTTATCTGGAATTAACTTAGAACTACGTGCATATAACACACCTTTTAATAAGATTAAAACTGTTACATGAATTGTAAATGCATGAATATGGTGAACCATAAAATCTGCAGTTCCTAATTTAATAGGCATCATAGCAATTTTACCACCAACTTCCACAACTTCACCACCAAAAGCATAACTTGTTGTTGCTAAAGCATTTGGTGCTGTTGTACCTGGTGCTAATAAATGAATATTTTGAATCCATTGAGCAAAAATCGGTTGCAATTGAATTGCTTTGTCTGAGAACATATCTTGCGGACGACCTAACGCTCGCATTGTATCGTTATGAATATAGAATCCAAACGCATGCATTCCTAAGAAAATACAAACCCAGTTTAAATGTGAAATGATTGAATCACGATGTCTTAATACACGATCTAATAAATTGTTATAGTTATTAGCTGGAGTATAATCACGAACCATAAAAATTGCACCATGAGCTGCACCACCAACGACACAGAAACCACCAATCCACATATGATGTGTAAATAATGATAATTGAGTAGCATAATCCGTTGCAATATAAGGGTATGGAGGCATCGCATACATATGATGTGCAACAATAATACTTAAAGAACCCATCATAGCTAAATTAATTGCTAATTGAGCATGCCATGATGTTGTTAAAATTTCGTATAATCCTTTATGTCCTTCACCTGTAAATGGTCCTTTATGTGCTTCTAAAATTTCTTTCATACTGTGGCCGATACCCCAATTTGTACGGTACATGTGACCAGCAATAATGAATAAAACTGCTAAAGCTAAATGATGGTGAGCAGTATCGCTTAACCATAAACCACCTGTTACAGGATTTAAACCACCTTTAAATGTTAAGAAATCTGAGTAAACACTCCAGTTACCACTAAAGAATGGTGCTAATCCTTGAGAAAAACTTGGATATAGTTGACTCATTAATTCACGATTAATTAAAAATTCGTGCGGTAATGGAATCTCTTGTGGTGCTACACCTGCATCTAATAATTTATTAATAGGTAATGCAACGTGAATTTGGTGACCTGACCAAGATAAACAACCTAATCCTAGTAAACCTGCTAAATGATGGTTCATCATCGATTCAGCATTTTGGAACCATTCTAATTTTGGTGCTGCTTTATGATAATGGAACCAGCCAGCAAACAACATGATAGCTGACATAGCTAGACCACCAATTGCAATCCAATATAATTCAACTTCACTAGTAATACCTTCTGCTCTCCACATTTGGAACCATCCAGACGTTGTTTGAACACCTTGGAAGTTTCCACCTACATCACCATTTAAAATTTCTTGGCCTACAATTGGCCAAACAACTTGTGAACTTTGCTTAATATTAACAGGATCAGTTAACCAAGCTGAGTAGTTAGAGAAATATGCACCATGAAAATGCATACCACTAATCCATAAAAATATAATTGCTAATTGTCCAAAGTGTGCACTAAAGACTTTACGAGAAACTTCTTCTAGAGAACTAGTCTGACTATCAAAATCATGAGCGTCTGCGTGTAAGTTCCAAATCCAAGTAGTTGTTTTTGGACCTTTCGCTAAAGTTCTAGAAAAATGACCCGGTTGTGCCCATTTCGCGAAACTTGTTTCGACTGCGTCTTTTTCAACAAAAACTTGCACATTTTTTGCGCGACGATCGGTTGAGCTTATTGCCATTAATTTTCTCCTTAGTTGGGAGACGAAAATCTATGAAACTCTCATAAAAAAATAAAGAATATAAATTTATTTTATATCTATTAAGTATGAGTTTTCACATTTACATTATACATTTTTTTAGTGACTTTTAATTAACTTTTTAGATGGACAGTTTCAATAAAATATTTTTTAAGCTGTCACCAAATTAAAAAAATAAAAAATTATGGTTTTTTTTAGTGATAGAAGTTTATTCGCAATAATTATTACGAATAAACTTCTATTCTATTTTTATTAGATTATCATTCATTAAGTTTCAAGTAAAAACTTAGAAATATAATCCTAACATATCAGGAAAGAAACGATTAATTTCAATGATAAATCCAGCGGTAAAGGACAGCCATATTGTTAACAAAACGGGAGCTGTTGATAAATATTTTTGAAAATCTTCCATAAAAATTTAAGTTGAATAGTTATATAAATAATTTATTTTAAAGTTTTCATTCAAAACTTAACGAGGTGACACTGTTACTTCATCTTTTGGAGCAACCAAGTCGCCATTGATTAATTCTTGCCAAGCTGAAATAGGCCAAATATAACCAGTAGTCATAATTTTTAACGCTAATGGTACATTGATAATAATTTCGCTTTCGCTAGGATTTGTAGTTGTACTTACAGCACGTAAATATTTTCTTCCAACCCAGCCAATCCAACCAGAAATATAGATAAATCCAAATCCTGGGAAAATAAATTCAGCTGCATGACTTGGGCGTCCATCAGCAATTAAATGTGGTAATCCATCTGTTCCACATAATAAATCTGATCTACCATATTTATCAAATCTCGCTTGTGTACGATCCATTTGTTGTTTTAAAGCTAAAGCGGGTGGTGAATCTGCCTCATATTGACTCATTCGTTGCTCTAATTTTTTAACACTTGTCGCTAATCGTTTATTAAAAGCTGGAGAATCACTACACTTTGTTAATCCTCCAATATCAGCAAAAGCTTGACTTGGAGTAAAAGCTACGAATACTGCAAAAAGTAAAGCTATTAAATTAAAACGTTTCATTATTAAATAAAATTTAAAATTGTTAATTTGGTAAAAAACTTAATAAGATTAAAGTTATTCTTCTAGTATATATTATATATGTTCGTCTAAATAAAAAATATTTATTTTCTTTTTAAGATTTTGAATAATTTATAATTTTACTAGCTTTTAGAATTAAAAGCTAGTAAAATTATAAATTATTCAAAATCTTTACGATTTGGATTTCGTGATGGATCACCCGAAAGAAGTCCAAAAATAAATAAAGAAACAAAAAAGATAATTGTTGTATAAACTAAAATTTTTAAAGTTAGCATTGAATTTCTCTTAAAAATTATTTTTAATAATATTAATTATACTAAAATAAAACGATTTTGAATCATTTTATTTTCGTATAATTAATATAGTGCTAATTGTTTAACTTTTTCCAAGATTAATCTTGTTTTTTTCGTTCCTGTTCAAAAATCTATGAAAAGGTTTAAGAAGTAGGTAAGTTATAAAAATCTCATTTTCTAAAATTTGTATGTCACTAAAATAAGAGCTATGAAAGTAAGCAAAATGTTTAAACTAGCTTAATTTTTAATAGGATAAATTTTTATAACGCTTATTTGAGCTTTTTTTAGTTTTGGTGTCAGGACTTTACTATTTTTGTTATCCTGAATTGATAAATAACCTTCCACCATAACGTAGTCATTTATTTGATAATAATTGACAACATCCCGTGCCAAATTACCCCAAAATACAAGATTTACTATTTGAGTATGCCGAACTTGACCTAATTGAACTCGAAATTCTGTCCTTATCAATTTATCATTAATAACTGTTTGAATAGGTTTTTCTAAAATTCTCACAATACTAGCTAAGTAATTTGTATCACCCATATTTTTTTAAATGATTAAATTTTTCTGTTTTTGAACATCCTCAAAATTAATATCTCGTAGTCGTTTTAATAATCGAATAAAGTACTCTAAGAAATAATCATCTAATTGAATAATTTCCGATGGCTCAATTTTAAACATCTTATATAATTCAAATGTTGATTTCGAAAAATTATTTTCCGTATTTAGAATTTCGACAAAGGCTAACCGATCACTTATATTCTGACCCCATTCAAAAAATCCAAAAAAATTACGTACTATTTTTAAAGCAAATAATGGAACTCGTTGAACTTTCGCTTTTTGTCCGGCTAATTGTTCACAAAGGTTAATAATTTCTGACGAAACCCACCCTTTTAATCCGCTTAAGAAAAATGTTTGATTCTCTGTTCCTGGAATTTGTAATGATCTTAGACAAAATCTCGCAATATCTTGTGTATCCATATATGCAATATTTGTATTCTCATTTGTAGTCCAAATGGGATAATTTTCTAAGATTGGAATGGCATATTGTTCAATTAATCCTTGATAAAATCCCGTTAATCTAAAAATAGTATATGGAATCTCAGATTGCTTTAACTTTGTTTCAATTCCATATTTCAATTTCATTAAAGGAATATTTTCAAATTGTTCAACATTTTGAGTTGAGAAAAAGATAAATCTTTTTACATTTGCAGCTTTTGCCGATTCAATCAAAGACAATTTGCCTTCCCAATCCACTTTTTTAAGAGAATCTTGTTCGTTCAAACGACTTGTAGATGCATCTATAACCGCTGTAATTCCTTTTAAACAAGGTGGAATTGTTTCAGGACGGGTTAAATCCCCATAGACTAATTCAACTCCCCATTCTTTTAAGAAATTGGCTTTCCGAAAATTTCGAACCATACATCGTACGGGATAACCTTTTGTTAAAGCTTGTAAAACAACTTGACGACCTAATGTTCCAGTTCCACCAATAATTAGTAAACTCATACGTTTTTATTATTTTAAAGAATTTTAATCATTAAAAATAGTACTTTGTAAAATATCGGCTGCTTCAAGATTAACGAGTTCTTTCTTCGTTAATACTTGACCACGACTATCAAAGATTCTATTTGCTTGACGCATTCGTGCTCGATCTAAAGCATTTTTAACACTTCGAGCATTTGCAAATAATGGTCGTTCTTTTCGTTTTTGAATATAACTTTCTAAAGCTACTTCCGCATCTGGTGTTAATTGATACTGTTGATCTTCTAACATTAATTTTGCAATTTTTAATAACTCGTCTGTTGTATAATCAGGAAAATCAATATGATTGGCAATTCGTGAAGATAAACCTGGATTCGATTCGTAGAATTTATCCATGGGTACTTTATAACCCGCTAAAATAACGACTAAATCATCACGTTGATTTTCCATTACTTGTAATAAAATTTCAATGGCTTCTGATCCATAATCACGTTCATTATCAGGTTTATATAAGTAATAAGCTTCATCAATAAAGAGAACTCCACCCATTGCTTTTTTTAAAACTTCTTTCGTTTTCGGAGCTGTATGACCAATATATTGACCTACTAGATCATCCCGAGTCACCGTTAAAAGATGACCCTTTTTGATATATCCTAATTGATATAAAATATCAGCCATTTTTAAGCCAACTGTTGTTTTACCAGTTCCAGGACTTCCGGTAAATGACATATGTAAACCAGGACTTCCAGATGTGATCCCTAAATTTCGTCTTAATTTATCAATTAAAAGTAAGGCTGCAATTTCTCGAATACGAGATTTTACCGGAGCTAATCCAACCAATTCTTCGTTTAATAAATTTAAAATTTTAGCAATATCAGTTTTTGAGTATTCTTCTTGTAAATTTACTGGAGTTGTATTCATATAATTTGATTTTTACAGTAAAATATTAGTTATTATTCATTATACAGACAATTTTAAATAATTTTGTAGATTAAGTCAGTTATGGATAAATATTTAACTGACTTAATCTTTCTAAAATTATTTTAGATTGTAAACGTTGGAATACTTGATAAACAAATAAATCCAAATCCAGCACTTCCACATGCACCAACAAAGAAACCACCTTTGAATTCATCCCAAGCTTTTTTAGTTTGTAAATCATTAGGATTACCTGTAGATTTTTCTTGACCAAAAGCAGCTACACCATAGATTGTTAAAGCTATTGTTAAAATAACAATTAAACCAATTGTTGAAAGGAAACCAGCTAATAATCCAATATCTGAATCACGTAAGGGACCTAATTTAGCAAATGGACCGATTAAAAAATAACCATGAGCTAAACCAACTTCTAGACCACGTAATAAAGGTGTTAAACCAACTCGATAAGCTGGTAGATTCTGTAAAATTGCTCGTGTTACTGCAGATGATGTTATTGGCGTTGCTAAATGACCTACAAATGGATCATCATTATACGGTTTAATAAAGTTAGCCATAAAGTTTATTTGAAAATTAGTTAAATTAATAATAAAATTATTTAATTAAATAAAAATAAGGTTAAAAAAATTTTCATCAAATTTTAACAACCAAAATTTTTCTATAGATTACTATATAATATATACT
>Ga0163151_10000236_pt1 | contig 98097 bp, 113 predicted proteins | sample OliLakLV19MP5IB2_FD_145596 | JGI IMG/M metagenome (GOLD analysis project Ga0163151, IMG submission 145596) | Freshwater microbial mat bacterial communities from Lake Vanda, McMurdo Dry Valleys, Antarctica - Oligotrophic Lake LV.19.MP5.IB-2 | ecosystem: Environmental > Aquatic > Freshwater >...
ACTTCGAGCCGGCGTGACGGGCGTCGCGCTTGGATATGCCGGCATGAAAGGCCTTAAAGACTACCGAAAGAAGAAAGATCTCTTTGGAAGACCCTTCAAATTCGAGACGGTTTCGATCGTTGATAGTCTAGCGGCTTCTGCCGTGCTTCTTATGGGGGAGGGTGATGAATCCATTCCACTTGCCGTGATTGAGGGCGCACCCGTAGAGTTCAAGAGCCGGGTGGACCGTCACGCGCTCTCCATAGCGCTTGAAGACGACATCTATCTGCCTTTTTTCAGCAAATTGCCTCGAAAAAAACTTCGCTAACGCTTGTTTTTGGCCGTTTTTAGTGATATTGTCCTTCTACTACTGCTTTGAGTACCGAACGAATTCGCATTAATCGAGAGATACGCGCGAGCAAACTGCGCGTCATTGGCGCTGAGGGAGAGAACCTCGGCGTTATTTCGGTTGAAGAGGCCCTAGCTGCCGCAGAAAAGGCCGGCTTAGACCTTATTGAGATCTCACCGAACGCCGTTCCGCCGGTTGCGAAAGTGATGGATTATGGTAAATTTCAGTACGAGCTGAAAAAGAGAGAAAGTGCTGCCCGGTCCAAAGCCAAGGTCTCAGAGACCAAGGAGGTCCAAATAAAGGTGGGTACTGGAGAGAATGACATGCGTTTGAAGGCCAAAAAGGCCGCCGAGTGGCTCGAAGAGGGTCATCGGGTACGCATGGAGCTCTTCCTCAAGGGTCGCTATAAGGGAATGGATGAAACCTTCCTAAAAACGCGGCTTGAAAAGTTCATGCTCCTCATACCGTACGCTTACAAGATCGCCGAGCCAGTGACGCGAGCCCCCAAAGGTTTTGCTGCCATCATCGAACGCGATACTAAAGCTACCGTAAAGAGTGCACCAAAACCCGAAGAAAAAAATGAAAACGAATAAGTCATATACGAAGCGCATCAAGGTGACCCGCACCGGGAAATTGGTCGCGCGCAAACCCGGCCAGGACCACTTCAACGCCAAGGAGCGTGGACGCACTAAGGGTGTGAAAGGCCGTATGCAGACCTTGCATCTCACAAAGGACGTTCGTCGTCGTTTCCTCGGAATATAATTTTCGTACAAGGTAATTAGTCACGTATGGCACGAGTAAAAGGAGGAGTCGCATCAGCAAAACGCCGCCGTAATATATTGCTTCGCGCAAAGGGCTATCGCCATGGTCGTTCGACCAAGGTCCGCCTTGCGAAGGAGTCTTTGGTGCACGCCGGAAAGAATGCATTCAATCACCGCCGCGACAAGAAGACGGATTACCGTCAGCTTTGGATAGTGCGCCTTAATGCAGCACTTCGCGAACAGGGCTTCAAGTCCTACAGCACGTTCATTGCTGCGCTCAAAAAGGCTGAGATCGGTCTTGACCGCAAAGTCCTCTCCGAACTCGCCGCAAACCAGCCCGAGATCTTCACCCGCATCGTCAAAAAAGTAAGCTAAGGAACGCGCCCCGCAGGGGCGCTTTTCATATGACAATCTCACTTATTGCCTGCAGTAGAAGCAAACGTTTGGGAGCAGCAGTTGCTCGCGAGCTCTACCAGGGCGAACGATTTAAACGTGCCTATGCATATTCGCTTTTACATGGGTATGAGCCCTATATTCTCTCGGCCAAACATGGACTGCTGTCGAGTGAACAAGAAATCGAGCCATATGACGAGTCGCTCGCGGATATAACGCAAAGCGCACGACATGCGTGGGCGGAGAATATTGTCTCGCTTCTCCAGAAGCGCGGGCTCATGAACAGGTCTATCGTGGTACTCGCTGAAGATCTCTATGCGCTACCATTGAAGAGCATTTTGCCTAACGCTTCATATCCCCTTCTTGGATTATCAGAAGTCGAGCAAAGAATGTTTCTTTCTACGTAACTTTTTTTGCTCCCTGCTTAGTGATCTCCCACGTCTCGCCCTGATGCGGCACGATTGCGTTTCCGCCCAAGTAGTCGTGAATGCGCTGTGCGAGGAAACGCTGTGCGCTCGGTTCCCCTATCGCAACAAATATCGTTTTTGATTTCGGCATTGACGCTTCCGCGAATGCAAGAAGTCCGTCGCGGTCGGCATGTGCTGACCACGCAGAAAGGGTTGTTACTGTGGCGCGCACCTTTACCTGTCTTCCATTCAAGCGGACACTCTTCGAACCGTCCTGCAGCATGCGTCCTGGGCTCCCAGGAGCCTGGTAGCCGACGATGAGGAGGGTTGTCTTCGGATCAGGGAGATACTTCACCTCATGACGCCCTATACGGCCTCCATGACTCATGCCTGCCCCGGCCATGATCAGCTTTGAGCCTTCAGTTTCGTGTATGGTGTCAGACTCCTCGCGAGAGGGTGTCATGGTGAGAAATGGAAACCGGAATAGGCTCTGCTCCCGCTTTTCTTCGGCTTGCGCGGCTTTGTTGAAATAGTCGCTGTGCTTCTCATATATTTCGGTTGCCTTGATAGCGAGTGGCGAGTCGAGGAACACGGGAATCTTCGGTATCTCTCCTGCTTCCATAAGATTTGATATCTGGTACAGCATCAGCTGGGTGCGCTCTATCGAAAACGCTGGCATCAAAATAGTCCCGCCCCGCTTAATGGCCTTGTTTAAGGTTTCGCGCAGTTCGGGCACGCGCGTATCAAGATGCGTGTGCACGCGGTCGCCGTACACGCTCTCCATTACAATCGCGTCTGCGTCCTCAACCTTCTCCCAGTCAGGTAGGTAGGGCGAAGGAGAATTGCCAATATCTCCGGTAATTGCAACCGAGACACTATCACTACCCGCACCCTTAGAGACATCACGCACGCGTACGCTCGCTGAACCGAGTATGTGTCCGGTATTGCGCAGATACACCGAAAGACCGGGCGCGACTTCGTGCTCCTGGTGATACTCGAGGGTGGTGACGCGTGCGAGTAGTGTCGTCACATCGTTGTCGTCATAGAGCGGTACGAGGCCTCGCTCCTTAGCCTCGTTTCCAAGTATTCCCACGCTGTCTCTAAGCATCACTTCAGTTAGGTCTCTCGTGGCTTCTGTCATGAATACCTTTCCTTTAAAACCTTCGCGGATGAGTTTCGGAGCACGACCAATATGATCCAAATGCGCATGCGTAATGACGAGCGCATCAATTGAAGCAACGTCGTAGGGAAACGGCGCGTAGGTGCGTTCCTCTGAGAAATCCCTTCCCTGCTCCATGCCGCAGTCGATGAGTATCTTCGACTGCGTTCCTTCAATTAAGAAATTAGAACCAGTCACCGTTCCCGCACCTCCATAAAACGTAAGCTTCAACATGTATAGCGCATTCTAGCATCAAGAAAACCCGTGCGTACGCACGGGTTTTCTTGAGAACCGTTCCCGGGTGGCAACTTTCGTATACCACGTGGGTGTCCGCATCCTGGCTCCTTAAAGCGCCGAAGTGCCTACCGTGCTAGGTGAATATAAGACTCCCGAATTTGAAGCAAGTTGCATTTTCGGGAACGGCTCTATTTTGTATTATAACGTTTCCTTATTTTCTGCATAAGAGGACTGCAGAAGGCGGTTTTAGCGTTCTCTATTCTAGGATGCCGTCGAGATTAACATCATACAATATCTGATCCCCAATTAACCGATACTTACTCAATTCTTCTGGAGTAAACCATAGACTTATTTCAGTCTCCGCATTCTCTGGCGTGTCCGAACAGTGAATGAGGTTGCGCACCGCACGATCATCGACTGCAGCAATGCCGTATGAGTCGATTGTGAAGTCTCCGCGAATAGTACCTACATCCGACGTTGTTGGTTCCGTACCCCCCACAAGCTTTGTGATGACCCCGACAGCCTGGTTTCCTTCCCACGCCATGATGACAACAGGACCGGACATCATGTACTTATCGAGCGCCCTGATAATGTCTTTGCCGTATTCGATCGGTTCTTTCTCTGCAGAAAGTCCTGCAGCTTTGCGCTCTGCAGCAATGTTGGCGCCTTTCTTAATGAACCAGGCATCATCCTTGTTGTAGTGCTTCCAGATACGATCAGAATCAAGCATGGTCATCTTGAGACCAATAAGCTTTAGACCAGTGCGCTCAAAGCGCTTCACTATTTCTCCGATAAGTGAGCGCTGCACGCCATCAGGCTTAATGATGACAAACGAACGCTCGAGTTTTGGGTGCGGAATGGGCATATGGTTATAAGGAAAAATCGCCTACGGCGCTTATATATATTTACTATAGCAGAATCCCTACCCCACTGCATCACTCGCCGACCACGTCACTCCCACCTGCATATCTCAAATCTACACCCCTACTCACCCCTACTCACCCCATAAAGTATAAACTGACGACCGTCATGCTATCCTTTATCTATCACTGGAAAGTATGAATCAATTGGAAAGCAAGAACCGGTCCAACATACGAAGGACTAAACTTAACGAAGCGGTAATCGGCACCATCGCCACTGTGGGGATTATATCGCTCGCTGTAGTAGCACCGAATGTCATACGAGTTCTTGCTATTAGTCGGTTTCTTCCTCAACGCCGTAATGAAATCAAAGGCGTTCTAGGACGCATGATCAAGAAGGACTATGTATCGCTTGAAAAAAATGCGTCAGGAACATTTGTACGCCTTACTAAAAAGGGGGAGCGCTTCGCGGCTTTAATCGAAAGCGGAAAGCTTCAGGTAAAACCACGAGTATGGGATAAGAAGTGGCGGGTACTCATATTTGACATACCCGAGACTCGCAGGGGTACTCGGGCTCGTCTACGAGCACTGCTTGTGTCTCTTGAATTCGTACGCCTACAAGACAGTGTGTGGGTTAGCCCTCATGCGTGCGAGGAAGAAATAATGGTTATTAAGGCAGAGCTCCGTATCGGCAACGGCGTACGATATCTTATCGCCGATCAGATTGAAAATGACGCGTCCCTACGCAAACACTTCTCGCTCCCTAATACATAATAAAGGATAGAGTGACGCCCGTCATATTATCCTTTATTGGGTGTTAGGGATGGGACACAGGTTCTTTAGGGGGATGAGAAGTTACCAGACCAGAGTAACTGCAACAGAGTTACCAGGGCTGTAACGAAGGTAAGGGGGAGTTATCTCTCAGACGGACGGCGAGTGACCACAAGTGTACCAGCTGTCTCAACCAAAATAGTGTGCTCGAAATGGGCCGAGATGGAGCCGTCCTTGGTGCGATACGTGTACCCATCATTCCCCATATGCACGGCCGCCTTGCCTGCGTTTGCGATAGGCTCAAGTGCGAGCACCATTCCCTCTACTATTTCCGGACCAGTCCCAGCATGACCGGCGTTCGCTATAAACGGCTCCTCGTGCACACTCGAACCGACGCCATGCCCGCCGAGCATCTTCACGACCGAGAAACCAGTACCCTTAAACGCTTCGCCGGTTGCGTACGAAATATCTCCTATGCGGTTGCCGACCTGCGCAGCTTCTATGGCACGCTCAAGTGCAGCTTCGGTGGCGCTCATGAGTTCTGTCGCCTCTTTAGAGACTGTTCCTACAGGCACCGTGAGCGCAGAGTCCACGATGACACCCTTATGTATGAGACCAAGGTCAAGCGAGACGATGTCCCCTTCCTTAAGAGTGCGAATATATTCATTCGGTATGCCGTGCACGACCTCATCATTAACGGACACACAGAGGGTGGCTGGATACTTACGACCTGCTCCTTCCGGAGTGTAGCCTTCGAACGCGGGCTCATCGCCATTGTCGCGAATGAGTTTGCGAGCGAGCGTGTTTAACTCGTCGGTCGTTACGCCTGGCGCAACCATATTTGCCACCGCCTCAAGGACTCCGCCAAGACGCTTCCCTGCCTCTACCAGAATTGCCCGTTCCTCTTCGTTTCGGATGATCATACGTGCGTGAGTATGTTCTCAATTGTACGCGCTATATCTTCAGGCGTCTCCTCGCCGTTCACGTCCATGACGAGTCCCTTGCTTCGAAAGAATTCAAGTGCGGGCGCCGTATCCGTAGTAAATTGCGAGAAGCGCGCGAGTATTTTTTCTTCTACGTCTGAGTCCGGTCGGTCGACCATCTTCGCGCGATCAAGCATGCGCCTGCGTGCTTCTTCCTCAGCAACCTCGAGGTTAAGTACCACAAGGTTTCTTCCAAGCCAGGAAACAATTTCGCACAGATGCTTTGCTTGGCTTTCGGTACGGCCAAATCCCTCAGCAACCACACCCACGTGGGCATCAAGTTCAAGGAGTCCGCTCTCAAGCAGATAGTCAGCGAACCAATCAGGGAGGAGCGTGCCTTTATCGTACATTTCACGAACGCGCGCGGAAAACGCTTCGTTTCCGTCTCGTATTTCTTTAATGCGATCTCCCGAGGAGAGGCGAATCCAGCCTAGGCGTTCGGACAAAAGCTTTGCCTGTGTTCCTTTGCCAGAGCCCGGCCTTCCGATGATAAGCACTATGTCTTTTTTAGAATTCATTACTTGTCGATGGTATCAATAAAACAGCTCCACTGCACTTTCCTACAATGAAGTGCCGATTTGCTGTCGAAACAAAGCCAGTGCCTGCACGAAGTCCTTCTTTGCTTCTACTAGGTCTCCGTCGTGATTGTTAATAACAACCGTTGCCGAATCCTTCATGGTGACTTCGTCCTCATAGCGAGCATGCCGCTTTTCAAGCTCCTCGTCCGAAATGGGCGCGCGGTCTTTGATGCGCTTGGCGAGATCCTCCCAAGAACCAGCATCAATATAGATTATTGCGAGCTCTCCCTTAGGGAGGCGCGTCTGTAGCTGGCGCGCACCCTGCGCTTCTATATCAGAAAGTACAAGCGCCCCTTCCGCGAGTTTTCGATCCACTTCGCTATGGAGCGTTCCGTAGTAGTTACTCCCGTACTCCGCCCATTCAAGAAAAGCGTCCTCACTGATGCGCTTTTCAAATTCTGGTCGAGACAAAAAATAATACTGGGTACCCTCGACTTCATTCCCTCGCATACTTCGTGTCGTACACGAAACGGGGTAATACAAATCAGGATACGTTTCGCGGGCGTGGGCTATAAGCGTGTTTTTACCGCTTCCTGACGGACCGAGCACTAAGACGAGCTTGCCACGTTTCATTAGTTGAGACGATATCACGAAAAAGGCGGTCGGGGGGCCGCCTTGTTCTTAATATTCGCGAAGTGATGCCTGAGCATCAATCTTACGGATAAGATCAAGAACCACATTCACCGCGATCAGAAGTGCGGTACCGCCGACCAGAATGGCCGTAATGCCGGTAATGCCCTGAATGACGAATGGAATGACCGCCACGCTACCAAGGAAGAGTGCACCTGGAAACGTAACGCGTGAGACGACATTGCCAATATACTTCTCCGTTTCTTTACCCGGACGCACGCCAGGAACAAACGCGCCAGACTTTTGAAGATTATCCGCAACGCGCTTTGGCTCGAACGTAATCGAAGTGTAGAAGTACGTAAACATAACCACGAGTAGGAAGTAGGCGCCGCCATTGGTCCATGGATTGGCACTGAATGCGGCGTACCCTCGAAGAAGCGGCTCAATGCCTCCTGCGCCGATTGCGGACAGTACGTTCAGAATCATTTGCGGCAAAAGCAAGAGTGAGAGAGCGAAAATAATTGGAATCACGCCCGCTTGAAGAAGACGAATAGGTAGATAGGTAGGTGCACCTCCAGTCGTACCCCGCACCTGACGCGCGTAATGGATAGGGACTGAGCGTTCAGCCTCAGACACCAGGACTACAGTAAAGATGATAATGAGCGCAAGCATAAGGAAGCCGACGTACGCAGGGATATTCGCCACCGTTGCGGTAAAGATCGCCTGTCCAATACCGGCCGGAAGTCCCGCCACAATGCCGGCGAAGATGATGAGCGATACACCGTTACCAATGCCGAACTCTGTAATGAGTTCGCCAATCCACATAAGGAGAAGCGATCCGGCGGCAACCAAGAGCACGTTTACCGCAAACAAGAATGGCGGTAGTGGCGCTACAATGCCCTGACTCTGAAGCAGTGTAAGAAACGCTATGCCCTGCAAGAATGCGAGCGGAATAGTGAGCCCACGGCTCCATGCCACGAACTTTGTGCGGCCCGCCTCGCCTTCCTCCGTGTACATCTCCTTCACCTTAGGGGAGATAACCGTCGCGAGTTGCATGATGATAGAGGCTGTAATGTAGGGCCCGACACCAAGCATCACGATAGAAAGGTTCGAGAAACCACCACCCGAAAAAATATTCAAAAGGCCCAGAAACTGATTGTTCGTAAAGAATTGCGCGAGCGCAACTTTATCAACGCCTGGAATAGGAATAGAGGCGAGAAAACGGAACACGGCAAACGCAGCTAAGACGAACAGAAGCCGGTTCCGGATGACCGGGTCTTGGGTGATGAGCTTGAGCTTACGTCCCCAGGTAGCAAGCATAGTGTTAGACGAGAGATCCTCCCGCAGCTTCTACTGCCTTCTTGGCTGCATCCGAAGCGACAACATCTGAGAAGGTGAGGGCTTTGGTAAGGGTGCCGGTGCCGAGAATCTTTACATAGGAAAGCTTCCCGCCACGAGCGCGGATAAGGCCTTTTTTGTAGAGCGTCTCGGGCGTGATAGCATCCCCGGCTTGGAAATTCAATTCGAGCGCTGAAAGGTTCACTGGCGCATAACTCGAGCGATTACTGCGAACGGTACGGCTTCTATTCTTGCCATGACCACGAAGTTTGGGGAGCTTCTTGATGAGGTCGCGCATCTCTGGTCGTTTGCGGTGACCGGCGCGCGCGTTCTGACCTTTGGTACCGCGACCAGAGGTTTTGCCACGCTTGCCGCCACGACCAACGCGGGTCGAGCGAATGCGAGGTGAGGAAGCGGCTAGAGTATTAGATTGCATATGAAATATATTACTTCTTACCTGCCTGGCGGAGCGCCTCAACCGTTGCGCGCGCAATAGTGAGCTTGTTCTTGGTGCGGGTAAGAATCTTAGCGACGACATTGGTTACACCCGCGTACTCAAGAACAGTACGCATAGCGCTACCAGCCACAACGCCACGACCAGGAGAAGGAATGATACTAACGATTGAGGAAGAGTACTTCACAGTTACGTCGTGCGCTATCGAGTTATCGGTTGTGCGCGACACAGTAATGAGGTGCTTTTTCGCGTCACGAACCGCTTTATCGATAGCAAGCGCCGTATCGGCACCCTTACCGAGACCAACACCTACACGACCTTTCTTGTCGCCAATGACGACCGTAACGCTGAAGGAGAAGCGGCGACCGCCGGCCATCACGCGAGCCACGCGACGAACCTCGATAGTAGCCTGTTCAAATTCGCTTCGCTCGCGTGGCTCGCGTCCGCGTCCGCGTCCCTGGCCGCGATCGCCCCCGCGGCCTTGCGGGCTGCGGCGTCCACGCACAGCTCCGCGCCCAGCTTCAGTAGGAGCTGGTGCTTCTACCCCATCGATTGCGGGTGGTACTACGTTTGCTTCAGTATTCGTGTCGAGAGTCGTTGTATCGGTCATACGTATTAGAAAGTTAAGCCATGTTCTCGCGCAGCATCAGCAAGTGCCTGTATCTGGCCACCGTATTCATAACCACCACGATCAAACACCACGCTGGTGATACCCACCTTCTTCGCAGTTTCTGCAATGGCTTTGCCTACCGCGACTGCTTGAACCGAAAGCGATCCCTTGAACGCACGACCGTGAATAGCTCCGATCGTCACCGACGCGTCATCATTAATGAGCTGCGCCGAGATGAATCGGTTTGATTTGAATATAGCGAGGCGCGGGCGTAGGGCTGTGCCATTTATCTTGGCACGCACCCTGCGGTGGCGTCGATCGCGCAAATCCTTTTTAGTGAGAATAGATGTTGCCATATACGTTTATACTGCTTTCTTGCCCTGCTTGCGGCGAATCACTTCAGTATCATACTTAATGCCCTTTCCGAGGTATGGCTCAGGTGGCTTCACGGCGCGAATTTCGGCGGCGAACTGACCGACTGCCTGCTTATCAGCACCCTCCACCGTGATGGTGTTCTTGACCACCGTAATCGTAATGCCGGAGGGCACTGAAAGCGTAACAGGATGCGAGAAGCCGACAGCAAATACGAGATCGGTACCGCGAAGCTCGACTTTGTACCCAACACCGTTTAGCTGAAGGACTTTCTTAAAAGGAGTTTCGACACCCTGCATCATGGCAGTGAGGTGCGACGCAAATGTGCCCGTGAGCGCACGTGCAAGCTTGGTGCTGTTTGCGGGCGCAATGGTCACTCCTTCAGAACCGATGGTTATGGAGACGCTAGGATGCACCATGCGGGTAAGTGTTTCCTTCGAACCCTTAACCGAAAGGAAGCCGTTCTCAGCGGTTACCTGTACTTTTGCCGGAATGGCTATTGGTTTTTTTGCAATGCGGAAAGACATAGGTATGAAAAAGGATTACCAGATCTCGAAGAGGTTCTCGCCACCGGCGCGAACCTTGCGTGCTTCAGAGTCTGTCAGCACACCCTTTGGGGTTGAAAGTATGCGGGCACCCATGCCGTTCTTTACGTTATGTGCCTCAGACGATGGGGTGTAGAGACGACGACCTGGCTTTGAGACGCGTTTTACGCCACGGATCTTTGAGTTACCGCGCTCATCGAATTTAAGGGTGACTTCAAACATATACGGGTCTTTGCTCTTGCCGACGTTTTCGATATAGCCAAGCGCCTGCAATTTCTTTGCAATTGCCTCGACATGCTTTGAATACGGTACTGCAACAATTTGCTTGCCGATTGCGCCGGCATTCTTTAAGCGAATGATGAAATCTCCTACGCGGTCAGTTACCATACAAAATTACCAAGAAGCTTTCTTTACGCCAGGAATCTTACCTTCACGTGCGAGTTCACGAAATGCAATACGTGAGAGACCGAAATCGCGCATATAGCCACGACTGCGGCCAGAGATGGCGCAGCGATTCTTTACCCGGACCGGTGAAGAATTGCGTGGAAGTTTCTGGAGACCGTCCCAGTCACCCGCAGCTTTAAGAGCCTCGCGCTTCTCCGCAAAGCGGAGAACGAGTTTGATCTTTTTTTCGTTGCGTGCGAGTTGTGATGTTTTAGCCATAGATAGACTTTTCTTCACTTGGAAGTAAAGAAAATAGCTCGGGACGAGCGTGCATGTAATGTATCAGCTAGTAATTAGGCTGTCAAACCAATGAAGAGGGGTCTACGGTTGCACGGACCCCAATGGTTCACATCACCACCAAATTGTCAGTGGGACGGCGTGAAGACCGATTTGCGGCGACTTCGCCCGCCAAGGTGAGCGGTTGTAATAGGGCTCCCCTTCGGTAACTACGAACTCCGCACTGCGTAGATAGGCGCCCAGGTGCTCCACCACAGCCTTGCACTGGGCGCCCGGGTTCCACCAGTATTCCTAAGGAACCGGATCATGTGTGGAGCTGGTCGGAATATCGACAATAGCCAAGCGCCTTCCCTTCTTCATAGCCTCATCGATCACCGGTTTACACCCTTCTCGTATATCACCTCGATCGACGAATGGATTTCCATATCGGTAGCGAGCCCGAACCTGCGCTGGCTGGCCCGACGTCGATACTAGTCAGCCTGAGCAAGGGCGGGAAGCTTTTCTGAGCTTTGGCGGATCACGTCAGCAGTTAAAACGGTTGCGTTCATGTGATTCTTCCTTTCCTAAACTTCTCGGGCCAGTGAACCTTTTCTTGCGTGCCCGTCAAATAACAGACCCGCTTGCGCGGGTCTGTTATTTGACGGGCACAAAACCTTCCCTTACTCAGCTGCAACCTTGAGCGGAAGACCAAGATGGCGGTAGAACGCTTCCGCTTCGGTCTTATTCTTGGCCGTAGTCACGATAGTGACAGCAATGCCGAAGATATCCTTGAGGTCTTCCTCTGAAGTCTCAGGGAAAATGGTGTTGTCCTTGATGCCGATGGTGAGGTTACCCATCTCATCGATAGCGGTGCTGTTCAAGCCGCGGAAGTCGCGTGTGCGAGGGAGTGCAATGTGTATCAACTTATCGAGGAAGTCGTACATGCGATTACCACGAAGGGTCACCTGGTAGCCCACAATGTCACCTTCACGCATTTTGAATTGTGCGATCGACTGCTTGGCTGCACGCGGTGCCGCCTTCTGGCCGGTGATGCGCGCAAGACGGGTGGATACCACTTCTTTTCGGTTCTTGTCAGCCTTACCAACACCGGATGAAACCACGATCTTCATGAGGCGAGGCGAGGCGAAGACGTTCGTATAGCCGAACGACTCCTTGAGCGTAGTGAAGGCTGATGCCTGTTTTTCTTTTGAGATAATCATACGTAAATAATTAGCGAAAGATTAGGAGAGGGTGGTGCCGCTTTTAACCGCTACACGGACTCGTTTGCCATCCTTGATTTCGCGCCTAACACGGGTTCCCTTCTTTTCCTTTGGATCATGGAGCATAACGTTTGAGATTGCGATGGCGCGTGGACGCTCAACAATCCGGCCCGACTGTCCTTTGCCTGACTTCTTGAGATGACGCTTCGTCATCCCCACGCCATCCACAACCACCTTGGCGTCCTGTGGGAGTACGCGAAGCACGCTTCCGGTCGTACCCTTATCCTTACCTGAGATAACGATAATTTCGTCACCTTTCTTTATTTTGAATTTGGCAGTTTGCTTGCCGGCAGATGCTTTAGACATATGAATTTATACTACTTCTGGAGCGAGTGACGCAATGTTCTGCCATCCCTTATCCACGAGGTCGCGAGGAACAGGACCGAATACACGGTTACCCTTCGGACCCATTTCCTTACCCTGCTTCTCGATAAGCACGACGGCATTATCATCAAACCTGACATAGATGCCGTTAGCGCGGCGGAACGCCTTGCGCTGGCGCACGACGACTGCTCTGACGATATCCTTTTTCTTAACGGGCTTGCGGGGCTCTGCGCTCTGGATGGATACCACAACGACGTCACCGATTTCGGCGTAACGACGTTTTGAGCCTCCGAGCACCTTGAACACACGCGCGATTTTTCCGCCTGAGTTGTCGGTAACGGTGACGATTGATTGTGGCTGTACCATATATGTTTACTTAGCGAGCTCGGTTCCGAGTATCTTGAAGGACTTCCGCTTCGAGATAGGACGCGTGCCGACGATAGTAACTTTCTGACCTACTTCGACCGTGTTGCCGGGATCATGCACGAGGAACTTCTGTGTGCGAACTTGGTACTTCTTGTACTTTGCGTGCTTCACATAGCGAGATACTGCGACGGTAGCAGTGTCCTTCATCGCCGTCTTTACGACGACACCTTCGAAGGTCTGAGGTTTGATAGTTGTAGTTTCCATAGTAATTTAGGCGGTTTTCTTTGCGGTGAGGGCGGTGAGAATGCGCGCAACATCTTTGCGGATTTTTCCTGCAGCGTACACGTCTTTGGTGCGAGCACCAGTCGAAGCGAAGCGAACAAGGCGAAGCTCCTCGCGCTTTTCTCCAAGCGCTTTTTTGAGGTCTACTACCTCTTTGTCGTTAAATGTTTCTTTTTTTGCCATACGTAAATTTAGCCACGGGTGACGACAGTCGTCTTAAGCGGAAGCTTTGCACCAGCACGACGGAGCGCATCGCGCGCTTTCGCATCATCAACACCATCGAGCTCAAAGAGCACCCGACCTGGTCGTACTTCAAACACAAAGTGCTTCGGATCACCCTTACCCTTACCCATGCCCACCTCAGCCGGCTTGTTGGTGATAGGACGATCAGGGAAGATGCGAATCCAGAGCTTACCACCTTTCCCGGTTACGCGGGTAAGCACCTTTCGAGCGGCTTCAATCTGGTTTGAGGTTACGCGCGAAGGAGTGGTCGCCTTTAGACCATACGAACCAAAGGCTACGGTGATGCCGCGAGTGTCAGGACGTGCGAGGCGCTCTGGACTCTTTCGTCCAGTCTGCCACTTGCGATGCTTAACTTTCTTAGGGAACAGCATACCAATTTACTTAGCGACTGGACGCGTGCCGGCAGTGCGTGCACCAGCCTGCTGAGGAAGATCTTTTTCGTTGAATGTCTCACCTAGGTAGATCCAGACTTTAATGCCGATAGTGCCGTACGGAAGGAATGCGCGCTCCTCCGCGTATACGATATTCGCGCGGAACGTCTGAAGCGGAATACGACCGCGCTTGATCTGTTCGGTTCGGCTCATGTCTGCGCCACCAAGGCGGCCGGAGATAACGATGCGTACACCGACGACCTCGCGTACGGCCATTACCTTCTCTACGGTCTGTTTAAGCACCCTGCGGAAGGTCATGCGCTTCTCTAGGCCTTCGGCCACCATGTACGCCACAATGGCGCTGTCAGCCTCAGGCTGGCGAATCTCCATGATGTCGAGCTTCACTACGCGCGTACTTCCTGCCGCCTTCTGCTTCACAAGGCGCGTAAGCTCAGCACGAAGCTTGGTAGCATGCTCGCCTGAGCGTCCAATGACGAGACCAGGACGTGCGGTATTCAAAATCACGCGGACCTCGTTTGCGCTTCGCTCTATCTCAATATCCGAAATATACATAGCGCGCAGCTTCTTCTTGAGAAAGGCGCGGATAGCGGCATCGACCGCAACATTCTCGCGGAAGCTTTTCTTATCGGTTGCAAACCAACGGCTTTTCCAGTCACGGATGATGCCGAGGCGATGTGCGTAGGGATGTACAGTGTGAGTCATAGTGAAATCTAGGAAGCTTTGCCCAAGGTTACGATGACGCGGCTACGGCGCTTCCTAATGGGTGCCGCGCGACCCATAGCGCGAGGCATGAAACGTACGAGCATGCCGGCTGAATCGACGCGAATGTTCTCAACGCGTAGCGTTTCTACATCCTCGCCCTTTGCTTTTGCGTTAGCGGCAGCTGACTCAATAAGCTTCTTAATAGGAAGGGAGGCGCGCTTTGGAAGGAATGAAAGCGCGTTTACGGCGTCCAATACTGACTTCCCTTTTACCATATCGGTAACAAGGCGCACCTTGCGGGGCGACTGGTTGTAGGTAGCAAGCTCAGCTGATGCCAGCGGCTTTACGCGTTCAACCTTATTCTTTTGTGTACCCTTGGATGCCATACAAAATTATTTCTTCTTGGCAGGAGCAGGGGCAGCCTTTGAGGCCTTAGCTGCGGCAATTTCTGCCACCTGTTTCTTCTGCTCGAGTTGCTTCTGCATCTTACCGCCGTGTCGTACGAACTTCTTGGTCGGTGAGAATTCTCCCAGACGATGCCCAACCATCTCATCGGTCACGAGAACATCCACGTGAGACTTTCCGTTGTGGACGCCAAAGGTAAATCCGACAAAATCAGGCGCAATTTGGCTTCTGCGTGCCCACGTCTTAATCACCCCGGCGGACGCAGGTTTCTTGCCTTCTATTTTCTTCATCAATTTGATGTCGACGAAAGGTCCTTTCTTGAGTGATCGAGACATGAGTAGTTAAAAGCCCGCCGGGCGGGATAGGTAAAATCTATATGAAATGGCGGTGAGTGTCAAACTTTAGGCCAGTATGCAGGGATTCCGGTAGACCAGAGATTCGAAAAAGGGACTGATCATGCTCTTTGAACCCTCGAAAGCAGTCAACCCAGCCGACCGGATTACCGAATACCTCGCATTGCCGCATTCGGACCCAGAAAAAGTTGTGCAAGTATAGCGCAGCAGGACCCCGCTTCGGCGGGGCCTTTTACCTATTTAGGTCTATACTTTGAGCATGCACATTCGTCTTGCTCGAAATTTGGGTTACGCCGTAGCGGGCATAAGCATCCTCGGACTAGTGATTTGGTACATGTATACCCATCCTGCGCCCGAGCCATACCGCGGGACAGCCACATCTACCGTTCCGGCACTCAATGCTAAGCCAGAACGTATAACTGAAAATGGTTCGTACTATGAAATAAAAGCCTCCCATCCCGATTCGGTTGCATTCCCGCTCTCAAGCACTTTGGATGCCGGTAGAAATGCGCATGCGGTGATGGAGGCATGGACCTATCGCACAATTGAGACATTCAAAACTGAAAGTAATTTCGCAAACCTTTCTGCGGAAGATGTGCAGATACTGGGACTTAGTGAGCGCAAATACACCCTCGCGACTGAGTATGACGTATACGCAGGCCCAATGACCGTCTCGTATGTCTATACGATCATTCAGGATACTGGCGGTGCACACCCCAATACCTTCTACCGCACCTTCACGTTTGACGTGACCACAGGCAACGAACTTACGATTTTAGATTTGTTCCTTACAAATTCTGACTATCTTTCAGAGCTTTCACTACTCGCTCGAAAGGATTTGCCAGTAATTATTGGAGAGTACGCCGACGACACATTTATCTTGGACGGCACCAAGCCCCAAGTAGAGAGCTTTCAAAATTTCTATATAGAAAATAAAACACTCACTATCTTGTTCGCTCCGTATCAAGTAGGGCCATACGCTCTTGGTTCTGTATCTTTACCAATTCAACTGTCCCGCCTCAGCAACCTGCTTAAGCCTGAGTATCGCTAATGTATGAAATGCGTTTTTTGCGACGAACTGGAGATTGGACCGCGTCTTATTACCGAGAATGAACTTGCGCGTGCTTTCCCTACTAACGCACCGATTGTGGCAGGACACACGCTCATTGCTTCAAAGCGACATGTCCAGTATTTCGAGGAACTAACTGATGTAGAACGAGAAGCAATAGAAGATCTCCGAAAGAAGCTTCACCGTGCGATGGTGGAAGCCTTTGACGCTGAAGGATTCAATTACGCCTGGAATGAGGAGAGAATAGGCGGCCAATCCGTGCCGCACTTCCATCTGCACATGCTTCCGCGTAAGAATGGGGATGCAGGTGTCTATAACTACGAACCGCGGGAGTTTATGTACCGCCCTATCCCGGTCGAACAGCGTCCCGTATCGAGCGAAGAGGAGCTTCGAGAAGTAGCTCGATTGTTGCGAGAATCCCTCTAGCCGCAAAGGAAAAGAGAAAAGCCATCCCGTAAGAACTTAGAGGGATGGCTTTTCTCTTTTCTGCAGCGGCCTTTAACCTCGTTTCTTGCCGACTTTGCGACGAGAGACGATGAACTTGTTGGAGTATTTCTTCGGCGTGCGTGTCTTCTGACCCTTACCGGTTGGCTTACCCCACATGGACTTTGCCCTGCGGAGACCGCGACCCTGCTTACCTTCACCACCACCGTGTGGGTGATCGACAGGGTTCATGGCAGTACCACGGACGGTTGGGCGAATACCCTTCCAGCGGCTCTTACCTGCCTTTCCATATACTTCGAGGCGCTTCTCTTCGTTGCCGACTGCACCGATTGAGGCCCATGCGAGTTCAGAAATTTTGCGGATTTCGGTCGAAGGAAGCTTCACTTGTGCGTAGCCTGCATCATGAGCGACGACTTCTGCGTAGTTACCAGCAGACCGTGCGATGCGTGCGCCTGCGCCCGGGCGAATTTCGACATTGTAGATAAAGGTTCCGGAAGGAATCTTTGCGAGCGGGAGACGATTGCCGATTTTTACCGGCACGTTCTCACCAACGAGGAATGAATCACCTACCTTGAGGTCCTTAGGGACCGTCACGTAGCGGCGTGCGCCGTCTGCGTATACCACGCGTGCAATAAACGCCGTGCGATACGGATCGTACTCAACGGTCTCAACTTTTGCAGGGATATCGCGCTTATCGTACTTGAAATCGACATCACGCATGCGACGCTTGTGTCCTCCTCCCTGGTGACGCGTGGTGATGCGTCCGGCATTGTTGCGACCAGCACGGTTTGATTTGGAAGAGAGGAGACTCTTCAAAGGCTTGTCGCCTGAAAGCACGCCCTTGTACGTGACAACGGTCATCTGACGGCGACTCTTTGATGTTGGCTTGAAAGTTTTCATACTACAAATGCTATGCGAATGTGATGGTCTCGCCCTTCTTAAGGAAGACGTATGCCTTGTGGCGTCGTGCACGCGTGCCCACACCACGACGCGTACGGAGTGCGACCTTTTTTGCTGGAAGGTTCACCATGTTCACCTTACGAGGCGTAACGTTGTACACCTTCTTTATGGCGTTCATAACGTCATGCTTGGTAACTGAAGCAGGTACTTCAAAAGCGTAGACGCCGTTCTCGGTGCCGATGAGTGCTTTTTCAGAAAACCACGGGGACTTAAGCACGTTCGCAATGCGATCGTCATTAGGGTTAAGCACACCACGCTGAACAATTGCCTGCTTGCCAGTCTTCTTCGTTACTTTTTTGTCTGAGGAAAAGAGTGCCATACGTAAATGATTACTTGGTGAGTCTTGAGGCAAGGACCGGAAGCGCTTCCACCGGATTCTCGATAATGAGATACCGCTTGGTGACAAGATCAACTGCGTTTAGGTTACGCACCTCCGAAGTCAAAAGATTGCCCATGTTCTGGAAGGACTTCTCGGTGTTTGCATCCTTGCGATTGATAGCCACTACCGCTGAGTTCTTGCGCTTGGTGACGAGACCGGGCATACCTGCGGCGTTCGTTATAGCGACGAGCGCGGCTTTTGCGTCCTTGGTGGATGGCTTTCCGAACGCAAACGTGTCCACGAAGAGCACTTCGCCGTCCTTCCACTTGCGCGAAAGAAGTGAGGCGAGCGCTGCTGCGCGCATCTTGCGGTTGATCTTCACGGCGTATACCTTCTCGGCACGTGGACCGTGCGTCACACCGCCACCCTTCCAAATAGGAGAACGTGATGAGCCGTGACGCGCACGACCGGTACCTTTCTGCTTCCATGGCTTCTTACCACCACCAGAAACTTCACTGCGGAACTTGGTGTGCGCCACGATAGGACGCGCGTTTGCCTGCATGCCGATCACCACCTGATGTACGAGGTCAGCCCTCCAAGGCGCAGCGAAGAGTTCTGCAGGAAGCTGTATGGTACCTGCAGACTTTCCATCCATCCCGTAGATAGTTGCTTCAGATGCGACTGTGCGAGGTGCTGTTGCTGTCTTTACTGTTTCTTTCGGCTTCGTCGAAGTTGCAACCCTTTTTGCGGCTGTTTTAGAAGCGGTCTTTGCGGTGGTCCTTTTTGCAGTTGCCATAGTATTGAAATTACGAGTCCTGGCTTACTACCTCGACAAGCGAGCCGGGTGCTCCGGGAACAGCGCCTGAGATGATAATCTCACCGCGCACAGTATCGACATGCAGCACCTTAAGATTTGGGACCGTAACGCGGTCAGAGCCCATGCGTCCCGCCATGCGCATGCCTTTGGCCACACGACCGCCAGCACGACCGCCACCGCCAATAGAGCCTGCCTCGCGCTCTGAGTGCTTCTGACCATGTGAACGAGGTCCTCCGTGGAACCCGTGGCGCTTAACTACGCCCGCAAAGCCTTTTCCTTTTGAAGTTCCCGAGACGGTGACGGCGTCACCGGCCGCGAAAATATCAGCAGAAATAGATGAACCAACTGATAGTTCACCTGCTTCCGTTCTGAATTCCTTGATGACCCTGAAGGTCTTTCCTTTCAGGTGGCCAAGAACCGCCTTGTGCATACGACTTTCCTTCTGAGTACCGAAACCTACCTGAACCGCCGCATACCCGTCGGTTGCAGGTGTTTTCACCTGAGTTACCTCAAGCGGACCCGTCTTAAGTATTGTTCCAGCCCAAACACGACCCTCTCCATCGAAGATCTGGGTCATGCGGTCCTTGCGGGCGAGAATGAATTTCATGGCAAAAATAAATCGCGCCTTCAACAGCGCGTTCGGTCTCTCGGTAAGAGACTTCCCGGCCATTGGTCCGGGCAAATCCCGTACGTAGCGTTAGAGGCACTGTACAGGAGGCACTCAAATCATGCAAATTGGCTCGAACGCAGAGCCCCCGAGCATGTGCTCGGGGGCGGTGAATTTAGGCCTTAACTGCCTGAAGGGTATCTCGAAGAGGAAAGAGCTTTCGTTCTACAGCTTCCCGCTCCCGCAACAATTCTCTGCTTCGGAGATTGCTTATGGCGAATTCACACTCGAGCAAAAGCCCCTTTCCGTTCTCTCGCAACCAGTATTCGCCGTCTAGTAACTGAGTTAGTTTATCGTGCCTCGCTTGAAGTTTCGCGACGCGAAGCCTGAGCAGCTTGCGGACAATTTTCAACATGTTTTTCCCCTACCATGCACAAATAAAACAACCGCTTCCGCGGCGAAAGCACAAACAACGTCTGCACTGATTTTAAACCTATACGTACTTTCTGTGCAAGAAGAAACAGCGCGCATACGCTTTCGGCTCTCGCTTCGCTTCTTCAGACAGCGCGCTCGGTTGGCAAAATGTACGAAAGGTCCGCAAAGATACCCTGGGCGCAGTCTTCCGCGCACACGAGCACGAGCCGCCCCTCAAGAGGGATATAGCGGTCATGCTCGAGGGCCTGGTCCACGATGGGGTCGCCGCAGAGCGGACAATCACAGTTGCGGTATCCCACCATGGACCCGTGAGAAGTTGGCTTTTGCTTCGGTTCTTCAGGCAATGCTTCACAGTCGAACATATGTTTCTCTCCAAAGGTTCCGTGGCCGAGTTAACCATTCCTCCAGCAAAAAAGCAAAACGTCCCGATTGCGCGGGACGCTATTAGTTTTCCAGTCCGAAGCAATACTCATGACTGCTTCTTTTTTTTGAGTCTTTTCTTTCCGTGTCGCTTTCGCGCGAGCGGAGCGTTTTCAGGAGCTTCTACGAACCGCCCACCGACTTTCACACCAGCAACGCTCATGCCCTTGCTATATCGATACCTTCCTACTGTCTTGAACCAGAACCTTGCGATGTTCGGCGGTAGTTGTGTGGAGCCTCTCTCAGGAGGCGTGATGAGATGAATTGTTTTGAAGACTTGCCCCACTGCATGCGCTCGATCATATTCCCTTCTCCGCCCCGCTGTCGGCGGCGGACGAGGCACGGTAACCATTTCTATACTCCTAAAAGACCAGAAGATGAGAATACCTTCCGGACTTTATAAAAGCAAAACGCCCCAATCAAAATCGGGACGTCTACATTCTGCGCACACCGTATCAATACGTCACCTTGATACGGTGTGCGCCCGTTTAAATAAACTCACGCGCCTTCACCTGGTTCATCCCGAGCTTTCGGGCTACCTTGCGCTGCTCGCGTGACCAGTAGGTAATGCGAACTTCCACCCACCGTCTAGCGTCATCGGTATCCTGCCGTCCGCGAGCATCAGACGAATGGTTACCGCATACTTCCGCCAGCTCGAGTCGTGCGGCTCGAAGCTGTCGATTTGCTGATTGTAGTTGAGATATGAGACTTGTGTGCCTGCGAACAGAGCGTGCGTGCCACCAACGTAGTAAGGACATGATGATGCTCCCTGACTCCTTCCGCAGAATAGTCTAAGGACGCGTAAAAGCAAAACCGCCCTTGCGGGCGGTTTTGCTATCTCCCTAAGTGCTTTCAGAAAGTTTCGAATACAAGGCGTAAGAAGGAAATTTCGTGAGGCGTACTAGCAGTACGGCGAACGAAATTTCTGAACTTACAACGAAGTAGTCGGACGTTCTGGAAGTGCTTTACACCATTTTGACGTCGATCGTCACACCAGAAGGAAGATTAAGGTTCGTTAGAGCCTCAATAACCTTAGGGTTTGGATTCAGGATGTCGATAAGGCGCTTGTGGATGCGCATTTCGAACTGTTCGCGCGCGTCCTTGTGGACGAACGTTGAACGGTTCACGGTCCACCTTTTTATCTCAGTTGGAAGCGGAACAGGACCCACGATTTTCGCATCGAAGCGATTGGCGGTATCCATGATCTGCTTTACCGAGAGGTCGAGGATCTTGTGCTCGTAGGCGCGGACCCTAATGCGAAGCTTTGGCTCCGCTGGGGGCGTGCCTGCGTCCTTCTTCGCCGTTTTCTTCGCTGTCGTTGCCATACGAATAAGTACTACGGGTTATTACGCGACGATCTTAGTCACGACGCCGGCGCCGACGGTCTTGCCGCCTTCGCGCACAGAGAAGCGCATGTTCTCTTCGATAGCGACAGGAGCGGTGAGCTTCACCTTGAAGGTCACGGTGTCTCCCGGCATTACCATTTCCTTACCATCGGGAAGCGTCACTTCGCCAGTTACGTCCGTGGTTCGGATGTAGAACTGCGGCTTGTAACCCGTGAAGAACGGCGTGTGGCGTCCACCTTCGTCCTTCGAGAGGACGTAGACTTCGGCTTCGAAGTCGGTATGTGGATTCACCGAGCCCGACTTCGCGAGCACCTGTCCGCGGTGTACATCTTCTTTCTTCGTACCGCGGAGAAGGATACCTGCGTTGTCGCCGGCCATACCTTCCTGAAGCTGCTTGTTGAACATCTCGATACCGGTGACGGTCGTCTTCATCGTGTCCTTGAGGCCGACGATTTCGATTTCTTCACCGACCTTGATGATTCCGCGCTCGATGCGGCCCGTGATAACGGTACCGCGACCTTCGATCGAGAAAATGTCCTCGATAGGCATAAGGAATGGCTTATCAAGCTCGCGCTCAGGCTGAGGGAAGTACGTGTCCATAGTGTCCACAAGCTCCTTCACCTTAAGCGCCCACTCGTCGTCTGCTGAGGTAGCCTCGAGCGCCTTCAAACCAGAGCCGCGGATAACCGGTGTGTTTGCACCATCATATCCCTGCTTGGTGAGAAGCTCGCGCATCTCCTCCTCGACGAGGTCGAGCATGTCCGTGTCGTCCACCATGTCCACCTTATTGAGGAAGACAATGAGTTGTGGCACACCCACCTGCTTTGCAAGCAAGATGTGTTCGCGGGTCTGTGGCATGGCGCCATCAGTTGCGGCGACTACGAGCACTGCGCCGTCCATCTGAGCGGCACCCGTGATCATGTTCTTGATGTAGTCGGCGTGGCCCGGAGCATCAATGTGCGCGTAATGTCGGTTAGGACTCTCGTACTCCGAGTGATGGAGCGCGATTGTAATACCACGTGCCTTTTCTTCAGGCGCGTTGTCGATGTTCTCGATCTTCTCTGCGCGGGCTTTGTACCCTGCTGCGGAGTTGAGGTTGAGAACATTCAGAATAGCAGCCGTGAGTGTGGTCTTGCCATGGTCAACGTGACCAATGGTTCCTACGTTCATGTGCGGCTTACTTCGATCGAATACATCTGCCATACGTTTGTAAGTTACTGGTAGCGACAAATAAATGTGCCGTCCCGCTCCCCTGCTGCCGGGCAGGCGAGCTTGGTGCGCGTTCGGCGTAACCCGCGCAGCGCTTTCCACCAGCTTCCGTAAGGAAGAAGTCAAAAAGAGCGCCGTACTCGCGTTACTAGCTAAGGTACAGGCTTAGCGAAGTACGGTCAAGATAAAAGTAGAACCCCCCGACCAGTTTCCTGGCCGGGGGGGTAGTGTCGCTCGCCTTCGTTAGGCGGCGATCTGCTCCTGGTTGGAGTGCGCCTGCTGTTCAGCGAGGCGCATCGCGCGATCGAACTCGCCCTTGGCCCAGCCGCGCATCCCCTTCAAAGGGGAGCGGTTGCTGAAATACCAGAGGCTGCCGATCGGCCTCTGGCCGGAAGTGAGCTCTTCCTGGAGGAAGATGCCCACCTCGGCCCAGAGCTTGTCGTCTTGGGCGCCCGCAACCTCGGCACTCTCGGGAGTCCCGCGGGCGATGGTCATGAGCGCGTTAAGCGCCGGCGCCAGATGCGCGGGGTGCTTGGCATATGCCTTCGCGATCGCCCAGGCTTCCTCACGGGTGAGGGGCCGGTTGACGCGCTCAGCGTTCATCATCTTCTCCCTCTGCGAGATGACGAGGCCAGCGATGCTGGCGCAGCACAGGGTTTTTTTGGTCGCGGGCATCAAAGTCTCCAATCTATGTTGAAAGGCAAAAAACACGGTACTAATATATAGTATACACTATAATATATATTTGTCAATGTGTGCCGTGGGTACGCTGTCCAAATTTCTAAGGTGTGTTTGGCTTACCTAATTGGAATTATTTGCAGAGACTCGCTTTTCTAGCCAGTACCGGCCAGTTGTATCAGACGCCATGAATCGTCGTGAGGTGGTATGTATCTCAAAGGTTCTGGGGTCTGCTCCTACTATTTTCTCGACAGCGTAGCGACACTTCCCTGCGTCGTCGATGCGGGTTATCGCGTATACAGCAGTACTGTCACGGACGTACGCAGCATTTAAAAGTTCAAGGGAGTTTGAATGTAAACCTTTCACTAAACCAATGCTCTGATACCGTTCTTTCTTGCCATCCCAAATTTGCACGAGATACACGTTCTTCTTGTTTCCAAAAAATCCAAAACGTCCCGTCCCATCACACTGATTTTTTTGAACACGAGCTATGCGTGAACCAAGTTCGCCGTGTGACCGAATGTCGCTTATTGCTTTCAGATCGCGTGTAATGATAGGACCTAAAATTCCTACCGCTTCTTCAAAATCTTTAGTTACTGTGGCGGTGGCCGCATACGTAGGGAGAGGCAGTAAGAGAACAGCCAACGAGAAAACTGAGAAAACGAAGCGAGTAATCATACTGAAAAAATACCATACATACACAGTTAGCATAAGAAGTGCGACCCACCCACGCCGTGCGCTCATGTATTTCAGACAAAAAAATGTTTTACGAGTCCACCACATCTCTCCAGAATGACTGCTCCGTCCCTAGTACTACCTGTCACATCTGGAGGATTGGCAGAGGACGCCTATTAAAAAAGGAGTCGCCCAAGGGGCGACTCCTTTTTTAATAGTTTCCGAACTACTTCCTCGACGCAATGATATCAGCTGCGACGTTCGCTGGGACAACTTCGTAGTGGTCGAATTCCATTGTCATAGAGCCGCGACCTTCCGTCATAGAACGAAGTGTCGTGGTGTACCCGAACATTTCTGAGAGCGGCACTTTGGCGTTGATGGCCTTGTTCATGCCGCGCTCTTCCATACCTTCGATAGAGCCGCGCTTTCCAGAGAGGTTGCCTGTGATGTCACCCATGAACTGCTCAGGCACGACTACTTCCACGCGCATGATTGGCTCGAGAATAACTGGTCGAGCCTTTTGTGCTGCTTCCTGGAAGGCTTGAGACGCTGCTATCTTGAAGGCGATTTCTGAAGAGTCCACGTCATGATACGAACCGTCGTACAGATCGACTGACACGTCGACAATTGGATACCCCGCGAGGATACCGCGATGGAGGGATTCACGAATACCCTTCTCAACAGCAGGAATGTATTCCTGTGGAATAACACCTCCCTTAATGTTGTTGATGAATTCGAAGTGGTCCTCACGCGTAACGTTCTTCGGAACCTTGGCTTCAGGGTCTATTGGCTCCAGGTGCTTGATTCGGATCTTCACATGACCGTACTGACCCTTACCACCCGTCTGCTTCACGTACTTATTGTCGACTTCTGCTGTGCCCATGATGGTTTCGCGGTACGCCACCTGTGGCTTACCCACGTTTGCGCCCACATTGAACTCGCGCTGCATACGATCAACGAGAATTTCGAGATGGAGCTCACCCATGCCGGCAATAATGGTCTCGGCCGTTTCTTCGTCAGACGTAATTTTGAAGGTGGGGTCCTCATCAGAAAGCTTCTTGAGTGCCATACCCATTTTCTCCTGGTCGGCCTTGGTCTTTGGCTCGATGCGAAGCGAGACCACTGGCTCAGGGAATACGATCTGCTCAAGAATAATTGGATGGGCTTCGTCACAGAGCGTGTGCGACGTCTTTGTGTCCTTAAGTCCCACGAATGCGGCAATTTCTCCGGTAAATACTTTATCCACTTCTTCACGCTTATCGGCCTGCAGACGCACGATGCGCCCGATGCGCTCTTTGGTGCCTGTGTTTGCGTTGTAGATATAAGAACCCGCCGATACCGTGCCTGCGTACACACGGAAGAAGGTCAGTGCGCCAACGAATGGGTCAGTCTGAAGCTTAAAGGCAAGTGCGGTGAAAGGTTCGTCGTCAGATGGTGAACGGAATATTTCTTCGTCATTTTTTGGATTGATGCCCTTCACTGGAGGAAGATCGAGTGGACTAGGCAGGTAGTCGACAACGGCATCGAGTACGAGCTGTACGCCTTTGTTCTTAAGTGCGGAGCCAGTGTAGACCGGAAAGATTTCGTTTGCGATGACTGCCTTGCGCAAGGTGGCCTGAAGTTCTGCATAGGAAGGTTCGTTGCCTTCGAAGTATGCGTTCATTTGTGCTTCGTCGTGCTCAACAATGCGCTCGATGAATTCAGCACGGTACTTAAGCGCTTCTTCCATGTACTGCTCAGGCACTTCGCCCTCGATTACGTCTTCGCCCATATTGCCCGTGAAGGTATACGACTTCATCTTGAGAAGATCGACGACGCCTTCGAAATTATCCTCAGCCCCCATAGGGATCTGTGCGCGTACTGCCTTCTTGGAGAGGCGCTCAAGAATAGATTTGTAGGAATCTTCAAACGAGGCGCCAATGCGGTCGAGCTTGTTGATGAAACAAACGCGTGGCACGCCAGCTTCGTCAGCGTAGCGCCAGTTGGTTTCAGATTGTGGCTCAACTCCTGCAACACCGTCGAACACGACGATAGCACCATCGAGCACACGCATAGAGCGCTTCACTTCGGCAGTGAAGTCGATGTGTCCTGGAGTGTCGATGACGTTGAAGCGGAATTTCTTTGCGGCGTCCTTCTTATCGGGCTCGTTGGTGCGGGTCCAGAAACAGGTAATAGCAGCTGAGGTAATGGTGATACCGCGCTCGCGCTCCTGCTCCATCCAGTCGGTGGTGGTCTCACCGGTGTGCACTTCACCGATTTTGTGCTGGGAGCCAGTGTAGAAAAGTACACGTTCGGACGTGGTCGTCTTCCCCGCATCCACGTGGGCTACGATGCCGAAGTTGCGCACTTTCTCGAGAGGATAATCGCGATTCATTTTTGTAAGAGATATAAATTAAAAAGCCGCCTGGGCGTTATCCATAAGATACGTTTCCGAGCGACAAAACGCAAACCGAAGAGCTTACGAGCGATTTACGGATTTTGGTGTACTGTAGCGAATGAAAGTTCATTAAAGAGGGGGATTCTATGGATTGGCTCACGATGCATGAACGATGGCTGCCCGTCTGGGGTTTTGATGATATTACGAGAAAAAACGCGGGTCTTGAGGTAGCGACGCTTATGCTCTACATGCGACCTCGTCACACTACCGCATATCAGCTCATAGATTGTGAAGAGCATGCCTTTACGCTCGTATATGACCCAGATATGGGGAAGAGCTGGTTTAGGTCTGGGCATGCAGTCCACCTCAACCAAAAACCCTTCTGTTTTTCCATCTTCAGGGATCTGACGTGTCTCGACCATACGCACCATAGATACTTGCCCTTTCCACTCCCAGCACGGAAGGACAAGGAGCGCGACCTATGAAGGTCGCGCTTTAACTTTAAAAAAAGATATGCCGAGCTAGAGGGGCTTACCCATGCGGGCATGCTCCTTTTTGATACTGGAATTCCTTTCCAGCAAGGTCGACGGAAATAACAAGGCGCGCCCTCAGGGCGCGCCTTCGATTTAGAATCCGTAGAGACCACAGGGTAAAGGATGGTTTCTACGTCTTCGCTGATTTCTTCTTTGCTAGACCGCCCTTCCGACCAGCGGTAGTGGCCAATTCCCTGTCTTTGGCGAAACTTCGATTGTGGGCCAACACCGAGCTGCCGCCCAGACGAGCGACCTCACGCCGGCGCTCAGGTTTCATCGAAGCAAAGCCCCTTTTCGATTTCTTTTTTTCAATACCGCTCATCTGACTACCTTTCTGTTGACTAGTCTGAACCAGGGGCACCATACCAGAGTGTCGCGGAAGTGCCTACACCAGGTCCTCTGTAAAGAAAAAAGCGCCTTAAGGCGCCTTTTTCTTATACAAAACGTGGTTATTACCAAGCAAAGTGCGCGAAAGCCTTGTTTGCATCCGCCATGCGATGCATGTCGTCCTTCTTCTTGATTGCGCTTCCCTCGTTCTTAACGGCGAGAAGGATTTCCTCGGCGAGTTTCTCAGCCATAGGCTTACCCTTCTTTGCACGAGCAGCGTTGATGAGCCAACGATACGCAAGAGATACGCGGCGCTGTTGCGGTACTTCGCGGGGAACCTGGTAGTTGGCGCCACCGACACGGCGAGAACGGACTTCCATAAGAGGAGAGACGTTGCGGATAGCAGTCTCAAAAGTCTCAAGCGGGTCGAGCTCCTGTGCCTTTATAAGGTCGAGTGCGTCGTACACCACCTTGCGGGCTGTGTCCTTCTTGCCGTCCCACATAACGGTGTTAATGAAACGCGAAATAGCTTCTGAACCATAAATAAGGTCAGGGCGGCGTGGGTATTTGTTCTTTACGGGATGTCGCATGATTGAAAACTAGAGTTATGCCTTTGGCTTCTTGGCACCATAGCGCGAACGGGATCGGCGGCGCTTATCAAGACCAGCAGTATCAAGGCGTCCGCGAACGATGGTGTACTGCACACCAATGTCCTTCACGCGGCCACCGCGAATCATAACCACTGAGTGCTCCTGGAGGTTGTGGCCCTCGCCAGGGATGTAGGCAGTCACTTCCATGCCGTTCGTGAGGCGCACGCGAGCGATCTTACGAATAGCGGAGTTTGGTTTGCGAGGAGTCTTGGTAGTTACCTTTACACATACACCACGCTTGAAGGGCGCCGGATAGAAGGTTGGGCGGTTCTTAAGCGTGTTGAACCCACGACCAAGAGCAACGACTTTTGATTTTCGCTTGTTCTTGCTGCGTGGACTCTTTGTAAGCTGTTGGATTGTTGCCATGTCTAAGTGAACTTGCTGCCTGGCCTCACCTCGGACAAACACATAGATGATGTATTTGCCGCTCGGTTCGTTGGGCAGTAGGTAAAAACTCCCCGCGGGAGCTTCGCTCAATATATAGGAGGGCCTAAATAAATGCAAATTAGCTTGCACCTACGGCTTTATTTTAAAAAAGTAGCCGCTCGCCAAAACCAGCACAGTCAACGGAAGGTAGATATAGTACCCAAGGAAACGGATGGTCTGGAGCGGATCAAGAGCCATGAATCCAGTTGGAGGGAAAGATATGGTTACAAAAGCAAATACAGCCACCAGCGCAGGGAGAGCCCACATATTGAGCTTTAGCCACCGATCTAATACGGATGCGCTAGCAAATAGCATGATTGCGACTGCCAGTAGGAGGATTATACCTATTTCAATGAGCGGCCATCCGATGGTACCTATGTAAGGTGAATTGCAGAAACGTCCAGAATCATCAAAAGCGTTTCCGCACAGGTTTACTGGGAGATTAATAAACCAAACTCCTCTGAAAAATTGCCCGCCCAGATATACAATTCCAGCGACTATAAGTAGTGCAATCTTTTTTTGTGCTAGTTTCATTTTTTTAGTTTATGAAGAAGTTCTAGCAGAGATTTGTTTGATTCCTTCAGTGTAGCACCCGAGTGGAAACGTATGAGTACTTCGAGTTGTGTGAGCGTCTTTTGGTAGATCTGAGGATTTGAAAGATTGCTTTCTATAACTGAAAGTCGACTTAAGAGTAGTGATTTTAGTACCGTTGGCAGCTTGAGAGATTGAATTTTTGTACGAAGAAGATAAAGAATTTCCTTGATTGTTTGAACCGGCGTTAAATCTTCTTTGCCTTCGGAGAGAATTAGATCAACTTTTCCATCGCCATTAGTATCGACAACGGGATTCGATGCGTGATTGGCGGAAGAAATTGAGTATGAAGCGTGGGTGTTTGGGGTTGTTATTATATTTTTAAATATCTGTGTAGTGGTTGCTACTCCTTCTGAGCTAATCTCTCCAATCTTGAGTGTCGAGGTTCCAATTGCATACCCCTTCATAACGACACCAAAAGAAGTGTTCTTAGGAAGGTACAAATACTTTTCTTGTCCGAGAATTTCAACGTGACTGCCTGGAATTTCTTCTTTGATTTGGAAGATTTCAGGATATCCAGAGATTGATACAATTCCTGTCTTCCTACCAAGATTATCTGTCGCGATTAGATTTGCAGGCGAGTGAATACTTGCTACCAACAATGGATTTCTTCCTGCTTCTGGAGTCGTTTTTGATATATATTTTTGTGGTGCTAGGTCTTCTCTAAGTAGAGCTATCACTTGTTCTTGAATGGCGGGTGAAGAGAGAAGACCCTCATGATTAATTTTGACCTGATTATCATTTTCATATTCTCTAGAATTAAAATAAAATCTGGATGAACTTTGTGTTACTGCACTTGGAGAGACAACTGTATTATCTCCGTCTTGCGTACGAGCAAGTGTGCGTTTGAAATTTAGCCCAGACCCGCACTGCGGAGATAAAATAGTATTGAAATTACAGTAAAAAAGACTGTTCCCTGTTATGTACTGATACTTTGAAGGCGTTTCCTGACCCCAGCCCGCAATATTGATTATGGATGTTGTTGTACCTGGAGTCCAAGAATCCAGAAGCGCATGCGTCGCGGTTGCTCTTTCTACTAAAGATTTTGAAAGCACCAATGGAACACTCTGATCGGTCGTCGACAATGTAGAGCGAATACTTTGGGTATCAGTTATAAAATTTACCATTTTTGAATGTGCACTTAGTCCGGCTTCTCCGAATTCCCTGCGATATGGATCGGATAACGTAGTGCTGGTGAAGTCGGCAACTGGTGTGTATACCGTATCGAAATATTTTGGCGAAGGTAAAAGTCCATACATTCCTGGCATAGTGGCTGCCGCTTTTCTGACCGTATCACCGTACATAACTATGCCGAGTAACTTTGTTAAATCATCCCCGTGAAGCATTTGGCCCAAGGTTTTCGGAGTTCCCAGTTGGGGCGAACCAACGAGTATTATTTGATCTACCAAATCTGTATTGCCTTCCTGTTCTAGTTTGAGCATCAGGGCTTTGGCAAGCAAGCCGCCGTTTGAATGTGCGACGATGGTTACTTTGCCGGTTAAAGAGCTCGCGGCAAGCGTTTTGAGTACAACGTCTACATATTTTCGCGATCCATCAGATTTCAAAGTTCCCTGACTAACTACGTCCCGTACATCATGCCGCCAATCATACGGATAGGCTTTCCATTCTTTTAGCAGGGCGGATGAAGTCGCAGACGAGGTCGTAAGCGAATCCATAAAAGTTATGAATGGCTTATATACATCGATCTGCAAAGGCCCATATGAAATGGTGTCCATAATTTCTCCAGCGTAAATATCTCGAGGACTCGTTCCGTCAGCATTCAACGCTAGCAGTGAAACATCCGCGTTTGAAGTGGGGTTCCATATTCTTCGTGAACTTCCATCACTATTTTTTGCAAACAATTCTGTCGTGAGAATACCCGGGAGAAATAGGACACTTGAGGCGCCCGTTGGCGGGGGAGTTGCGCCCGTATCAAGGAGACGCATGTATACCGATCCGGTGTTTGGATTCGGCGAGCGCTGCACTCCGTCCAAGCCCCAAAGAGGTGGAGAATAGACCGAAGCACCTACTATATTGAAACCTGGGTAATAGTGTGTTCCGTTATGTACCTGAGTAACCGTAACTATATTTTCAGCACTCAACTCAAACACATATCGTTTGTCGGCTTCGAGTGTCACGTGCGCAAGAAATGGAAAGGTTGCCAGACATTTCACCGTAAAAGGATTGTCTCTTAGTCCATATCCCATGCAATCCGCAGTATTTTGCATTTGGAACAGAGATGCCGCAGGTATTTTTTCAGAGGATGCGACTAGTATTCCCTTACTCCACGTATCATCTGCAGCATAAATCTTTATCTGAACCGTGCCACTTGATGCTGGGTGCTCTGGCAAATTTCCTAATCCTTGCATACCTAGAAAAACTTCGATGACATTAAATGCGTTGGCTTTGGCGGGGTCTTTCCATCGCATAAAATCCCTACTCACCTTATTCCAAGCACCGGTACTTCCATCGGCAAGAGAGCTGTCAGGATAGAGACTAGATCCGCCCACAAACGCGCCATTAATCCCCGCCCACCTATATGGATCGCCCCATGCAGCCCACGGAAATTCGTGAACAATGGTATGCGGGGATGTCGTTGCAGAGCCTACTGGTAATAAATTACGATGTATAGGCAACAGCTCTGAGACAGTAGAGACCTGGTTCCCTGCCCCATCCGCACCTCTGAACGTAAATCGTAAATAGGTAGTGCCTTCAACGAATACTCCGTACCCTCGTGCTTCGTTCAGAATAAGCGAGACGTTTGAGAATGCTCCATTACCTAACTCGCGTAGCTTTTGCGCCTCGTCACCTGGCGAAACATATGCTCTCTGCGCGACAACCGTAGTGCCGTCCTCTGCAATCTGCTCTTGAGTAACGCCATACCACTTAAAAGTGGTGCCGGTCGCGTCTATAACTCCGGACCACGGAATCGTGTACGAAGGCTTGAGCGGTGTCTCCAGCGTTATGTTTGGAGTGATTTGAAGTATGGGTGGAGTATTGTCGACCATGATAGTCACACGCTTTACGCCAACATTGCCCATTTCGTCGGTGATAGTCAGCGCTATTTCTTTCATTCCCGTCTCAACACCAGGAGGCAAGACCATGTCTTGCAAGACGAACTCATAGTTAAAGAGGCCGTTTCTATTGTATTCAACAAACTCCACTGTACTCCCAAGCCCAAGCGAGGAAAGATCTGCCGCCGCGTTCTCGATGGCCAGATAGGCATCGAGCTTATTCGAAAAACTTGTGACATTTATACGAAGAGAAAAAGTGTCGCCGCTTTTTAACGCAGATTGTACTGATTTAGTGCCATTCGTATCAATTGGATACGTTACGAAAGTCTCGTTATAAAAAAAATCGTGTTCGGGAACAAAAAACGCCTGCGCTGTTGAGGTGCCCGCGCAAAGCAGTATAAGGAGTACGCCCGCTATGGCCCCCACGGCCTGTCGCATACCCGTATATATAGCACCTCTCGTCGCTCTGGCTAGACCAGCCTTCTAATAACTCTGGGCAGCTCTGAAGTGGCTTCTAGGGAGCACCTAGCAAGCCACTTCAGAGGAGTCACGCATTGCCTGATGGAAGGCAGATAGGAGCGCTAGGGCTTCAGGCTGGTCGCTTCCGTAGCTTTGGGCAATCTTGTCGTACTGATGATTCAAAAACTCATCCTTACTCTCTTTCGTGTGGCCGAGCCTCTCTGCGACTGCGCCCTGATTTAAAATGTGGGTTATTTTCGGCAATACTTTGTCGACCACCTTCACGAATCTCGCTTCGGAAGACGCCCTCGACTCGTATTCTTCTATCGTCCTCCCTATCCAGGGGTACACCGTATCGAACTCTTCTCGTATGCGGACAAGTGCGGCTGCTTCGCGCGTTTCCTTTTCTTCGCTATCAGATGCACTCATTACCTTAAATGTGCCCGTGTCGCCTGCATACGCCTCAACTAAGTCATGGACAAGGGCAAACTCCGCTATCTTGCCACGATCGAGGTTTGGCGCGAATCTATCCGCAAACGCACAAGCAATGATGCCAAGCATGACGGTGTGGTCGGTGTCAGACTCCGGGGTCGTACCGTCTTCGTGGCAGGTTATTCGCTCGACACGTGCGAACGCAAGAATAAGCTGACCGAGCTCGATGGTCTTCTGAATCTCATCTTTTGTGAGCTGTATGACCTCTCCGTTATCCTCTGTCGCCATAATGAAAGAAGTATACCAAGGTGTACGATTACGACAGAGCAGGCCCAAAATTGAGGAGGACTTGTAACGTTCGCTTGAGAAACAAAAACCAACCGTGCACATGCCCAGGGAGGGCGTCATGGCATACGACTCAAATGGAGAATTCAATCACCTTCATCTAGTCACGGTCACACTAGCCACGTTCAATTGCGGAAACAGCTGCCGAAAACTCGGCCAGCCGTATGACGGAAAAGCGGTCGTCTGGGCAGGCGGGCTCAAGTTCTGCGAAACCTGTGCGTGTATGCCGCACAATCAGGTCTCAAGAGCACAAGCTCCCGAACATTGGCGAGAACACATCAACGTGTCTCCCATACAAATTGCCGCTGAATAGTCTCCGTAGAGAACTGCCCCGCATCTGCGGGGCTTTCCTTTATATAGGAAGGCCCGTGAGAAACGAGAAAACTGTTCGGATAAGCATCGTGAACGGGGCCGCTAGAACAAAAATGAACAAGAATAGGAGTCCGATGAGCGTAAAGATGCTTCCGGCACGCATGCGGTCTTCAAATTCTTTAAGGCCAAGGCCAAGCTTATACGGAAGAATCCCGCGCAAAACCGTATATCCGTCGAGTGGCGGAATAGGTATGAGGTTAAAGAGTCCGAGCGAGAGATTGGTGAGCGTCACAATCGAAGCAAGATCCGCAAAATCATTCATACCCGCAGCAAACGCGTACCGCGTAATGAATGCAAAAATCACCGCGAGGAGTAGATTCGTCGCAACCCCAGCGATACCCACGATAGCCTCGCCCCAGCGCTGATTCTTTAAATTATAGGGGTTATACGGCACTGGCTTCGCCCAACCAAAAAGAATGGGCGAGCTCGTTAGCACCATAATACCCGGAAAGATGATTGATCCGATAAAGTCAACGTGCGGAAGCGGATTGAGGGTTAAGCGGCCCGCGAGCTTGGCTGTCGGGTCGCCAAGAGCATACGCGGCGTAGCCATGAGCTACCTCATGAATGACCACCGAGAAGATGAGGATTGCGAGGCCAAAAATAAGTGCTTCCATATATAAGTTGCTCGAAAATACCTAGGTATGCTAGCATGCGGGGACTATGGCAAGGAAATGCGAGATAACCGGAAAGAGCACGCAGGTAGGCGGGCGGTATTCAAACCGCACGCGTGCAACGCAGTTCAACCCTACAGGCAAGGTTCGTCGTAGCGCAAACCTTCACAAGCGCCGCATCTTTGTACCTGAGCTTAACCTCTCGGTGCTTATTGATATCTCGGCAAAGGGCTTGCGTCACATCAAGAAGAACGGGGCTTTTCAAACACTCAAGAAGGCAAAGCTTATATAGCCGGTAAGTAAGGGAAATTGCCTCGTCGGGAGACGAGGCAATTTCCTTATATGAATATTCTTCACGAACATGAAGGCACTTCACTTAGGCTTCATTTAAGCTAATGTACAAGTAGGAGCAGAGTCGGGGAGGGCTCACCCATGCAGAAAGAAGAATTGCTCTTTCAACTAACCAGTATTGATCGCCTTTTGACAGATGGAAGCGAAAATCGAGCGAAATTCTTCGATCGAGTTGGATGTTTCTATTCTCCAACCGGTCGGCGGTACCTGCTTATCAGGAAGGCGTACGAGTTTGCCAAAAACGCTCACCGCGGCCGTCTGCGCCATTCCGGAGAACGCGAGTTTGAACACTTGCGCGGCGTGGCCCTCATCCTCATGGATGAATGCGGTATCTACGACTATCGACTGCTGTGCGTTGCGCTCTTGCACGACGTGCTTGAAGACACCGATTGCACAATAGAGCAACTGACTCGGAATTTTCCGCCCGAGATAGCGAACGCCGTGCACCGCATGTCAAACACTGCAGACAACTGGTCGGATAATTTGGCATTCCACACAAGCTTCCTTGACGCGCCATTCCTGGTTGCGGCACCGAAGCTTGCTGACCGCCTTTTTAACATGCGTACCCTAGAGACCCTAGACAGGACTCGCCAGGCACGCAAAATTAAAGACACACGCAGTATCTACCTTCCGCTCGCCAACATGCATGGCTTGCTCGAAGAAGAGCTTCGCCTTGCAGTTACCGCTTCGGAACACCGTCTAGGAAAGTACGAAGGGGTTTAGTGAGAAACGGGGGACGCGCTTTAGGCGCGTCCTTTTCTTTTATTCGCGCACCATAGACGTTCCGTCGCTCGTAAACGTTATGGTTCCCTCTTCTATGGTCGAAATAAGCGTAGCGCCCGCGATACGCACTCGCTCAAGCACTTCATTGTGCGGATGCCCGTAAGAATTATCTTTTCCAGCAGATACCACGAAAAACGTAGGGTTCACTGCTTCCAGAAACACACTACCGCTTGAGGTTCGCGACCCGTGGTGCCCTGCCTTCAGTATCGTACTTCTGAGCGTTCCAAACTCGCTACTCATCACAAGATAGTCCTCGCCTGCAATCGGTAAATCTCCGGAAAGCAGTACGGCTGTTTCGCCATACACCGCACGAAGCACGATTGAACCTGCATTTGTTTCGCTATTGCGAACGTCGTGATCAGGATAGAGGACATCTATGTATGCCCCGTCTCCTATATGTATACGCTCCCCTTTTCGCGCAAGCACAGTCTTGATTCCCTTCTCTTTAGAAACTTTTGCCTCAAGCCGAGCGGTCGGACTCGTGTCGTTTTCAATGCCAGGATGTAGAAAATACTGAACATGGTACCGATCAAGCACATCGGCGAGGCCATTTATGTGATCCGCATCCGGATGCGTCGCAACCACAAGATCAATACTACGGTCAAAAAATCCCATACGGTGTGGTAACTCTCGCAGTACCGTACGGTCTCTCCCCCCATCCACCAACACTTGGACGCCAGTGGGACTTTCTATTAGAATCGCGTCGCCCTGTCCCACATTGAGGAAAGAGACGGAAAATTTCTGCGCTACCGGATGAAAAACGTAGTAATACGCTGCCGTATTCAATACACCGAGGAGGAGTATCACAAAGAGTGAGACGAGGGGGCGAGAGCGTAAAAAGGTAAACATGAAGTAACTAATTGATAGTTAGTAGTATATAGGTGGAAGTGAGGCGAACATGAATGCGTAGCAATATTTTAAGACGTATACGCCGCCGCATGATCGTTTTCTTACTATCTCGCCCTCAATCGAAACGTGCTCCATCCTCATCTGAAGAAGTGCTATGTACGATAGGGGTCCTCACTGGTATTAAATCTTCATGATGGCTTTGTCACTAGAAAACTGTACTATTTCCTTATGAAATCAATAGCAATATTTGGACTCCTGGGCGTCATAGGGGCAGGTCTCTATATCGGGCTGTACGAGCAGGCGTTCCCCCAGGCGACCCTCCATGTCGCGGTCACTGCTGACGAGGCTGGCGACCGTGCGGAAGACTTCCTTTCCAACCGAGGGGTGGACGCGGCTTCCTACACTCGCGCTAGCGGCTTCGAAAGCGATTATGGACAAGAGGTATTTCTTCAGCGGTCGCTTGGATTTGAGGAATTCAATGCGTATGTCGAACAGGATATCGATTACGCCCCGTGGTGGTTTAAAGTGAGATTCTTTAAGGAGCTCGAACCAGAAGAGTACTCGGTATTCCTCAACACAAACGGCGAAATAACCGGCTTTTCACACACTCTTCCAGAGTCCGTTGAAGGTGCGCGTCTATCGGAAGCGGAGGCACGCACAATCGTTGAAAACTATGCAGAAGAGCAGCTTGGAATCGATCTCAGTACCTATGAGCATGGAAGCTATAAGAGCAACACTGATCTTCCAAACAGGATCGACCACAGCTTCGATTATTATCTGCCCCTAGGGAAGGTAAGTTGGTCTGACGACCCAAGCAAGGCACAGGGTGCGAAAATGCTTTCCTTTGACGTTGCTGGCGATGAGATCTCATATTACAACACCAACTATTTTGTTCCGGAAGAGTTCATCAAGCAGCAGCAGACGGAGGACTCGTATGGCGACCTGTTTCTTCTTATCGCCGGCATCGTCGATATGGCGCTTCTGATCGCGGCGATTACAATCATCCTCTTCCGCTTCCGGAACCGCGATCTTCGAGGAATGCCATTCCTGGCGCTTTCCCTGGCACTCGCGGCGATTGCCCTTAGCTCCACTTTTCTATATATGGAAGGGAGCTATTACTTCTACGACACAACGCTTCCGTGGATGACCTTCATAACACAGAACATTGTAGGAACGCTTATTTTTACCAGCTTCGCGGCCGTAGGACTCTTTATCTATGGCATCGCGGGAGAAACCCTCACTCGTGAAGTATTCCCTCGTGCGAATGATTTCGATCGCGAGAACCCGAAGTCCGCTAGAACGATCTGGACTGCACTTGCTCGCGGCACTGCGTTTGGACTCCTCATGCTCGGCTATATAACGCTATTCTATGTAATAGCCCCCAAATTCTTCGGTGTATGGTCGCCGCTTGATGTTTCTTTCGCAGACTTCTTCGCAAGCCCAGTCCCTTTCTTGGCAATCATCGGCATTTCGCTCGGCGCAGCCCTGGGAGAGGAACTCGCGTTCCGCTATTTTGGTGTCTCTCTACTAAAGAAATACGCTAAATACACGTGGGTCGCCTTGCTTATCCCGGCAATAATCTGGGCCTTTCTGCACTCGACTTATCCTGTATATCCGATGTACGTACGCGGGATCGAGCTCACTATCGCAGGTATCGCTTTCGGTCTTATCTTCATGCGCTATGGTATCTTTACTGCAATTGTTGCTCACTATGTCGTGGACATCGTCCTGTTCGCGACACCCCTACTGCTTGCGGACCGTCTATACCTGATTGCTTCCGGCGGCATCGCGATTGCATCCATCCTTTTATTGCCGTTCTTGTATCTGTTCGCTATGCGCCTCCGACTTCCGCGGCTCGCGAGCACTAAGCCATTGGCAACCACCGAAGAACCGAAAGATTACGTCCACCGTCTATAGGCCTCCGGTGCCTCGTAGTATAAATGGTGAAATGCGGTAGTCTTGGTATATACCATTATGTTTTTAAAGCGACTTTCGAATAAAGTATCTGCACCCTTCCAGCTTTTTTACTGGCGCATAGCTACTCCTGAGACAGAAGGGGCAAAAGTACTCATTGAACACGAGGGCCGGTACCTGCTGCTCCGTGAAAAATATGGTCAGAAGTATTGGACGCTACCGGGAGGAAGGGCCAAAGGCGATGAACCTTCCGAAGCAACCGCGAGAAGGAAGACGAAGCAAGAAGTTGGCATCACTCTTGGTGAAATTATCTCTATCGGTTCCTATTTTCATACCCGCCAAGGAAAGAAAGACGTGGTCTCTACATATTACGGCCACGTACCAACCAATGCATACCGCATCGACAAAAATAGCGTTGCGGAAGCGGATTGGTTTACGGTTGAAGAAATTGATGTGCTGGACCGGTCAGCGTCGGTTGACGACGTACTTGAGCTCTATACCAAATACCGATTAGAAAAGTAAAACCCCTTCGCTCACGCGAAGGGGCAGTTACGGGCCGGTCATTGTAGAGAATTTGATATCCTTGAGCTTGGAAGCATCGTCGTTCTGATACACGTGCGCAAAGAAACGCTCGCCCGCGAGGACTCGCGGCATCCACGCGCCGTCTGAAGCGAGCATGCGGGTACTGTACGGAAGATTTTCAGTGTCGTACCACCACTCGCCGTCAGGATTCATGGCCGCAGTTGCCTTTGGCTCGCCTTCAAACAAAGTGACGAGATATACATGCACCTCCCATAGTGACGTTTTGCCATTATGGAACATAATGACCGCACGCTTGTCTTCGTCGGTCGCCGTAATTGAGAGACCTACCTCTTCTTCGGTCTCCCGCGTGACGCATTCGAGGAGCGTCTCGCCGGACTCGAGCTTGCCTCCCGGGCCATTCAAGGTGTTCGCGCCCACTTCGGCGTCGCGATGCTTTATGCCGAGGAGCAGTTTCTGGTCCTTGACGATAAGCGCAAGTGTCGCTATTTTCTTTTCCATAGGATACTCCTTTCTTACTCATTCATACCCTTATTTAGGTCTCTCATCAACCAATCACGAAAGACGCTATACTCTACGTACCCTATAGCCTAATTACTCTCGTATGACCTACACCCCACGCACTTTCACACTTCCGGACCTCAAAGGCCTCTCTCACAAACAAGTTGAGGTGCATCTCGCCTTATACGAAGGGTATGTAAAGCATGTAAATATTCTCCTTGAGACCATACAACGACTACGAAGCGAGAACGCGGAAGCAAATGCATTTGTGATAAACGAACTCAGACGACGGCTTGGATTTGAATTTGATGGTATGCGTATGCATGAATATTACTTCGAGCAGTTCGAAGGCGGTGTGAGCCAGACGAACGAACATTCTCCCTTGGCGACGGCAGCAAGTGAAAAATACGGCAATTGGGCGAGCTTCCTCACTCACTTAAAGGAAGTCGCCGGTACCAGGGGTATCGGCTGGGTCGTTACCTACTACGATCCGCGCATACATTCGCTCCACACCGCCTATGTCGGCGATCATGAGATCGGCCAGCTTGCAGGCCTTCCGATCGTGCTCGCTATAGATCTCTGGGAGCACGCCTACATGGTGGATTACGTTCCAGCAGATAAGAAACACTATGTTGAGGCATTCCTCGAAAACGTAAACTGGAATCTGGTGAACGAACGGTTCGCGAGCGCAGCCACTTAACGAGCGCCTTTGAATCGACGCATCGACCGTCTCTCGGTCTGCGCGCTGTGTTTTAGCTTTTTCAGCGCTACCGCGATAAGCCCGTAGAGCAGGACCACAATCCAGAACGGAAAGGCCGGAATGATTACTTGAGCGAGCGGTAATCCCGCAAGAGTTTCAGCGACGGCAACAATGAACCACAAGAGTACGAACGCAGGAGCGCCAAGAAGTGGCGCGAGGGCGGGCGCGATAAGGCCTGCGCCCCCTGCAAGAGCCGAGAATAGCATCGCAAACGGCACTACCGGAAGTACCAACACATTTGCAAGAAGCGCGACTAAAGACAGGTTCCCTGTTTGGTACAAGAGGAGTGGCAAGACGAATACCTGCGCAGCGAGCGTGGTCGCTAAAATATCGCGCATGAATGCGTTTTTGATTGAAGTTAAATACGGTTCTATCACCGGCGCGCCGATAATAAGACCTAGCGTTGCAACAAATGAAAACTGAAATCCAGGATCATGAACCAAGAGAAGCGGGTTTTCAAGCAGCATGAGTACGAACACCGCTAGAAGTGCGCGAAGCGCGTCATAGGTACGTCCGGTTGCACGGGCAAATAATCCAATACCCGCCATAAGTCCTGCCCGAAACGCACTTGCGCCCGAACCTGCCGCAAGTACGAATAAAAGTATTACGAGCCCAGCAATACTTGCACTCAAAAAACGCGGCAGGAAGCGTGAAGCACGCAGGACTGCCTCGGAAACAATCATGACGTTGTAACCGGAAAGTACGACAACGGGCAAAAGCCCAGCAATAGTAAACGCAAGCAGCAACTCCTTCCCGAGCCCTTGCTTGCCGCCTGTTATGATGCCTGCAGCGAGAGCGCTATACGGCTCAGTAAGGGCGCGACCAAGACCTTCCACAAACGCACGCTTGGCGTCAAACAATGTCCCGCGAATCCGCATGAGACCCATTGCCTCTTCGAGCTTCTCTACGCGGCCGTAATTCACGATTCCAAAGATGCCGTCTTTCGCGAGAAATTGGTCATACCTAAACTCGCGGCCGCCATTCGTGTCAAACGGCTCAGGCTTCTTGAGCGTGCCTTCTATACGCACCCGTTCACCATAGCGATACTCTGGGTAAAGCGGAGACACGACAAGCACGCGCATGCGCGCACCCTCTTCTACGACCTCCACAGTAATTCTTTGCGTCGTTTCCCGAAGATCCGGGTCGCGTACGATACTGCCCGTAAGCGCAACCTTAGAATCAAAAAGTATTTGAAAAGAGGCAGGAGGAATGACGGGCACAAACACGGTGCGCCCTGCCCCGAGCGACACGCACATCAGAAAAACGGCCATGCCAGTATATAGATGCGCAGTCCGTATTCTTCCAATAATGAACAACGCTAGCGCGACTATGCCCGTAAGCACGACCACTTGCCACGAAATACCGAAAAGCGAGCGGCATAGAATGCCGCTCGCTAGTCCCACAACCCCAATAAGGAGAAGTCGGTCGGTCATAAAAATTGACCCTTATCCATTGCCTCGTTTGCAAGCGCATCAGCATCCTTGTTGTTGTCTCGATATACATGCTCGTAGAGCACCGTGCCAAAAGAACGTGTAATCAAATTCTTTAGCTCCAGATAGCGCGGAACGAGATTTGGATGCTTAACTTTGTAATTCCCTTTGAGCTGTTCAATCACCAGCTTCGAGTCCATGCGAATAGTGAGTGGAGCTGCTTTTATAAAATCTTCTGGGTAGCTTGCTAGAAGCGCCTTCAGTCCACGCATCACTGCCTCGTACTCTGCAATATTGTTTGTAGCTATACCGAGATAATCAGAAACTTCGACGACGCGTTTCCCAAACGTATCAAACACTACGGCACCTGCGCCTGAAGGCCCTGGATTGCCGCGTGAACCTCCGTCGGCATAGAGCGTAAATTGCATTCTTGGAGTATACCTCAAGCATGATTCTCGTAGAGGTCAACGTCAACCCTGAACTAACTGATATGATATATCATATCAGTTAGTTTCTCAGATACTCCTGATACTGATCAGGCGAAGGCGTACTGGCTGACCACGCGAAAATTGATCGCGCTCAAGATGAGCGAGCAGATGCGTGCGTGCGCCGGCTGTAATCGTAGTTGAAGCTCGCCCGAGCGAGCGCTTCGCATAAAACGCAATCGCTTCGATGGTGCTCATATCAACCTCGTCCTTGAGTATATGTATGCGCAGATGTTCTTCTCCTTTGCCGAACCACGACACCTGGGTCACCAGTACGTCATGGAACGCAAAGAGTGGCTTCTCGTTTTTCATACCAAACGGTGCGAGACGCTCAAGCGTAGAAAGAAGTTTTCCTGAAACCTCGCCAACGGAAATACGCACGTCCGCTTTTTCCTCTTCGATTTGCGTAGCTGGCATGGACGCAAGTGCTTTAACAAGACTGTTTTCTAGATCAAATACTTTATCGGGCGCGACTGAAAATCCTCCGGACGCGGCGTGCCCACCGAACTCGATGAATGCGTCGGTTGCCGCATGCATGAGTGCGTTCACACTCGTCTTCCCACCAGCTCTACACGAACCCTTCAATACTTCATTACCCTCGCGGCCCCAAAGAAATACCGGACGCTCGTATTCTTCTGCGATGCCGTTTGCGACTAGTCCGAGGAGGCCTGGCCGCCATTCCGGATCTCCAAACACCAGCACCGACGGAAGTTCACCCTCTTCTTTCCTTCGTTCTAATCGCTCGTGCACTTGCTTCGTTGTTGCTCCCGCCACTGCGCGACGTGAACGATTTAACGCCTCAAGCTTCTTTGCAAGCATGTCAGCTTCACTCTCATCAGTGGTGGTAAAAAGCCGAAACGCATCTTCAGGGCTTCCCATTCGCGAAGCGGCATTCACGCGCGGCGCAATCATGAAACCTACGTCGCCCTCATCCATACTTTTCTGATTAACGCGCGCAGCGCGACACAGCTTTTGAAATCCAAGTCGAGGCGATTTTCGCATAACCATAAGTCCATACTTCGCGATGACGCGATTCTCTCCACGCAGTGGCACCATGTCAGCTATCGTCGAGAGTCCTGCCATATCAAGTAACCACTTCTCCCAACCAGGCGGTATGTCGTCTCTTCCATTAAATCCATGCGCAAGAGTTGCGCACACCAACTTCCACGCTATGCCGCCGCCGCACAAATCTTTAAACGGATAAGTCTCCTCAGCTCGCGCATTGGGATCAAGCACCGCATACGCAGGCGGAAGATCACCCGAGGGTAAATGATGGTCCGTGACAATGACTTCCATACCCAGACCGTTTGCGTGCTCCACGACATCATTGTCGACGATACCCACATCAACCGTCACCACAAGCGTTACTCCTTCTTTGCGAAGCTTTTCGATTCCGGCAGTATTCATTCCATACCCTTCATTGTGTCTATGCGGAATGTAGTTCGTGAAAGAAGCGCCTGCCTTTTTGAGAAAATCGTGCAACACGACACCTCCAGGAATCCCATCGCAGTCGTAATCGCTCCATACGGCTATTTTTTCTTTTGTATCAATTGCGCGTGCGAGTCGCTCGGCCGCCTTCGGCATGTCAGTCATGAGCATTGGGTCGTGGAGATGCTCATCATAGGATGGTGTCAGGAACGCGCGTGCCTCCTCGGGCGTGGTGACCCCACGCCTCCAAAGAAGAGCAGCAGTGAAGTCATCATAGGCACCAAGCGTGGTGCGGGTTTCTTCGTCGAGAGGATCGTGGAGATTAAACATTGGTGGGCAGATTGTAACAGAAGCCGCATGAGGTATCCTAAACCGTATGGAAGATACGATATTTATGAAAATTATCCGACGCGAAATATCGGCGGACATTGTGTACGAAGATACAGACACGCTCGCCTTTCTCGATATCGCGCCGAACAACCCTGGTCACACACTGGTGATACCTAAAGTACCCTCCCGAAACATATTTGAAATTTCGGAAGATTCGTGGCTCGCGGTTATGCGCACCGTTCGCATGCTCGCACCAATCGTGAAAGAAGCAGCTGATGCAAAAGGCATCAACATTGCGATGAATAATGAGGCAGCCGCAGATCAGGCCGTGTTCCACACTCACGTCCACATCATTCCGCGCCACGAGGGCGACGGAGTTCTTTCATTCTCAAAGAATGAGTATCGCGAGCATGAGGCCGAAGAAATTGCGGAGAAAATTCGCGCACTCATCCAGCGCTAACGAAGCGCCTCAATTCCGGGCAACGTGCCAGTCGCGAGGAAGTCGAGCATTGCGCCCCCACCCGTCGATATGAATGAAATGCGATCACCGAGTCCGAGTTTTTCAATCGCTGCGATCGTATCCCCGCCCCCCACAATCGAGTACGCCGATGATGAAGCGATAGCCCGTGCAAGCCCTTCGGTTGCGTCAGTGAATCCCTTTTCATAATTACCGAGCGGTCCATTCCAAAGAATTATTCTGGCTTGTGCGACAAGTTGTGCGAGCTCTAAACTCGTTACCGGTCCAGCATCAAGTATGGCTTCATTCGAAAGTACTGCCGTGACAGGCCCATGGTGTTCTGTGCTTCGCTCGCTTCCCACGGGTCCGACAATATAATCTTTGGGGAGCATAATTTTTTTGCTCTCTGTAAGCTCTGAAAGAGTTGAGGAGTCCGTGCTCGAAACTAAAGAAGTTCCCACTGACTGACCCTTGGCTTTCATAAAATCGTTCGCAAGTGCACCTCCCACAAATACAATGTCGTATTTTTTAATAAGTGCATGGAGTACGGGTTCTTTAGTAGAAAATTTCGCACCGCCAATAATTGCGAGCGCCGGATGTTTCGGGTTTCGAGCTTTGGCGAGTTCATTTATTTCGAGTTCGAGTTCGAGTCCCGCGTACGATTTCAAAAACGCAGGGATACCGATTACCGACGCATGGGAACGATGACAAACATCGAATGAATCTTGCACAAACACGTCAGCAATCGACGCAAGCGACAGTGCAAATGCGTGATCGTTTTTTTTCTCTCCTGTATCTCTACGCAGGTTTTCGAGCATGAGTACGTCGCCTGGATTAAGTTCGCGTACCGCCTGTCGAACCTTCGTTCCTGTAACCGCGTCACAAAAACGAATGTCAGGAATATATTCTTTCATTGCCTCGAACACCGGGAGAAGTGTTTCTGTTCCGGTATCTCCTATGTGCCCGATAAGAATCACTTTTGCGCGATGCTCCCGCAGGTACTCGATTGTAGGAAGTGCACTGCGCAAGCGAAAAGTGTTCGTCACGATGCCGTGTGCTACCGGCACATTGAGTGCTGCGCGCACCAACACAGGCACGCCTTCTAGATGTGGAATATCTCGCAACTTTTTCATATGTGCATGATACCTTACGTAAAAAGATGCGCGGCGGGCCATTGGCCCGCCGCTTTTGTTTTATCTATTCCTTCTTCGAAGCTCCACACGAAGCTTCATCCACAGCTTGCCAAGATGGTTAGCACCCGTACCGTCCCGGCCTCTTCCCCAAAAGGAATCGCTCGGATTGTTTTCGATTAGCAGGCGTGCACCACTCGACAGCAGGAACGCTTCAATATGCGGGTGTTGCGCAAGTTTAGCGCGCAGAATTTCTTCCATCAGCTGAAGTTTTACTTTTTTCCAATCTGGTCGAATACAATCTGGGTATTGTTCTTTCAGAGTACGCATCTTATCTTTTGCAGCTTCGGGAGAAGCTGTATCAGCTATCCAAAACCCGAACACGGGCCACCTGAACTTGGAAGCCTGATATGCATGCTCGGCAGTCTTATAGACGATGTCGCGCCACACAACCTCGTGTGCGGAAAAATTCGATAGAACATACTGGGGGCGCTCGAAGAAGAGCACCGGCCGTTGTTTCGCCTCGGCTCTTCTAACCATGAGTGTCTCCCTTCCCTACCGGGACAATACAGGACCGAGCGTCCATGAGCAAAGTCTGCGGACATTGTCCTGTGGACACCGTCGTCAGGACACAGCTTTCACGAGTGCAGTAAACGTGTCGGCCTCAGTTGAGGCTCGTCCGACTAGGAATCCGTTGATGCCACTACCAGCCGCTAGAATTCGTGCATTCCCGGGTTCGACCGAGCCTCCATATAGCACACGTACTTTTCCTGCAGTCTTGGCGGGCATAAAATCGCCAAGGACTTTTCTGATATACAGCACCATCTCGTACAGATCAGCTGCATCGATGGCATCACCCGATGCTTTGCCTATAGCCCATACAGGTTCATATGCGACAACAACTTTGGATCGCTCGCTCGGTGTTAGTGACGCATATACGGTACTGACTTCTTCACGAATTCGCTTCAAATATTTTCCGTCAGGATCGCGGGTAAGTTCCCCTATGCACAGTATAGGAATAATACGGTTAGTTAAGGCGTGGCGGACTTTTTCTGTGACCAGTGCATCCGTCTCACCCTTGGCCCTGCGTTCGGAGTGTCCCACGATGGCGTACGTGACGCCAAGACTCGTAAGCATTGTTGCGGTAGTTTCGCCGGTAGCGGCGCCTCGCGAAGCAAGTGAGATGTCTTGAGACGCAAACCCTACCTTGGATTTGCCTGCAAACAACACCCCCAAGTACGGAGCGGGGGGAGCAATTACGATTTCGTTTCCCCCTTTGGCTACGATACGTTTTGCGTTCGTGAGAAGCGCCTTGGCTTTGGTGACCGTCTCTACGTAGGTCTTCCAGTTTCCGACTATAAGCATGGCTCTATGATACACCGCCCCCCTTCCCTGGGTACAGAAATACGTATTAGGGAACTATGGCGTAGGTGCCGGGAACGAATGTCCAAGAACCTCCCGGTCCATTTGAGAAACTTACACTTTGAAGTCCGTTCACATAATTTATTGTGGTGTTATTGCTTAGATTCAGCGTCTTCGCGGTGATTTGATTGGCCGCTGCATTATTAGAAACCGTGATTGTACCATTTGGCGCATAGAGAATGACTCCGCTGGCATTATTGTTGAGTGCAATAGCAGAACTGCCTGTGTTTGTACTCAGAACCATCGGATAACTTCCAGTAGTGCCATTACCAGCAATGGTGACGTTGTTTGAAAAGGATACGACTCCCTTGGTGCTTTCGCTGCCGGGACGGTCCGCGATAAGAATCGCTCCCGCTGATCCGGTAGACGAATGCACAATGAGTGAGGAGTTATTCGAAAACGTAACATTTCCCTTTACCCAAATAGGCCCTGTTAGATACAGTGTGCCATTTACCGTCAAATCACCATCGATTGCAATGGGACCTAGGAGCTGGGTCCCATTAACACTGTAATTTCCACTTATGACACCCCCCGTACTCGCAATACTTTCCCACTCGTCGATTTGGGCATCAGATATCGGCATCGCAGATGGCGGAGCGTTGCTCGTAGTCACGGTTTTGGTGCCGGCAACCGTACAGCTTGAGATTGTTTGATAGAGCGCATTACCGCCCACTTGGCAATTTGAGATGGCGTGTGCCCATACCGTACCGTTTATTTGCGTTCCTGTAAGTGAGGTAATGACACCCCCCATCCAGGTCTTGAAATCTAAATCATGATACGTAAGCGCCCAGGTCGCATTGCTGACGTTCCAATTGGCCGTCGTTTTGCCGGTACCGAGCGAATAGCTATCGGTGGCGTCGGAGCCCCAGACAAAATAATTAGAGCTACTCACCGAATTCGTGGCTAGTATCCAATAGGTGGTTCCTGCCGTTAGTGTTGGTGAGGAGGTGAGAGTGCCATCAATGAATGCATATCCGCTTGAAACACTCGACGCAAGGAGACTTCCGCTCGCCAGCACGACATTGGATGGCTTCCCGCCATTGTCCGTAACAATTCTGATCGTCAAATCACCCGGCGTGCCTATCTTTCTTAGGTAGAGGCTTACTTTCTGTATGGTATTCGTCGTGGATGGTCTGAAGCTTTGGGCAATAGCAGTGCGCGCACTTACGTCTCCTATATTGATGCCGCTATTCTGCGTAGTCCATTCTTGATTAGCGGTTTCGGCGGTGCCCCCCGCAACCGTGGCGTCTCCGGTAATAATCGCATTTCCACCACCAACCACGTTTCCGTTTGAGTATAAATTTCCATTGATTTGCGAACCATTTCCCATTACCACACCCCCATCCCCTACCTGAACGCCAAAACGAAATGAAACTATCGAGGAATTGACGGCCACCGTAGCCGTTACGCTACGTGTAGCGGTTGGGTTAGTGCTATTTGGAACATACCCCGTTGCGGTGACTTTCTTCGTAGTAGCATCAATTGAAGAGACCGATACGAGGAACTCTCCATCACCGAGTTGCGTACCTGATTCTCCGCCGTATGCAGCATTTTGATTGAGCTCATAGACTGCTTTATCAAAGCCTGCTTCTGCAAGGTACAGCGCTTTCGTTGATGCTACGGCATGGCGTTCGGTTACCCGATACTGAATGATGTATCCAATGAGGGCAGAAGCAATGGTTAAAAATATGGCGAAAAATACGAGCGCCACGAGTATGACCATGCCACGAGTTGGTGTTTTCTGTGTACTCATATTACGGAGTCGTTACGAAGATGTACTTCTTGATTGAGGTGTTGTGTTGCCGTACTTCCCTTTACCTGGAGCGCCGTAACTACATCAATTTCGATTTTAGTAACAACCGGGAAGCTCACATTGTCGTACACAAACGTAAGCGAGCTTACTGAATCACTCAATTGCTTTGTTCCGGACACGCGAGTGCTTGCAGCATTCGCGCTAATAATCCGGTACGCCTTCGTTCCAGTACTATAAAACGCTACGTAATCGTACGTAGCACTCACCACGGCGCCCGCTGCATTAACGGCGGGCACCTCAAGCACCAGCACCCCACCACCGGAGGTATACGTAACGCCATTAAAAGTACGCGACGCCAGCACTTGGGTAGCAGGGAGTGCGTACATCGTCACGTCAGTGACTAACGCGCCTGCCGAACTTGCGGTCCGCACTACTGCCTCCTCATAGAGATAGGTGTTGTTGTAATTGATGAAGAAATTAAATAACGCAAAGAGCATGATAGTAAACAACGTAATGACAACGATAGTCTCAATGAGTGTGAAGCCACGGGGGATACTCAGTTTAGAAATACTCATTGTAGACCGCCAACCATAGTTACCAGTGTGGTGAGAGCGACTGACGACGATGCGGTCCCACTTGATTCCTGCCAAGACACGGTTGCGGTTATCTTTTTTGTCTTGAGATTGTAATCAGTGACCGTTATCACGCCTGATCCGGATGGAAGATTGGAAAGTAATGTGTCTGCAAAAGCACCTGAAGCAGGTGCTGCACCGTACCCAAGCGAACGAGCTGATTCTATTTGATTTGCCGCTATTTTCAGTGCAAGGTCTTCAAATTTGGAGTGGCGCGCGAGCGGAATCACGTGGAGCATGGTGCCGGCAAGCGTGACCGCGACCGTCATCACGAAAAGCGATACCACAACCTCTATAAGCGTGAAGCCACGCGGTGTCGTCATACCGCCATAATACCGCATGGAGCGCGTGCTTTTTATATTTTATCCGAGAGCGAATAGATTGGTGAGATCATGGCAATCGCAAAAACGCCCACCGCACTCCCGATGACCAGCATGAGTACTGGCTCAATAATAGTAGATAAATCCTTCGTTCGTTCCTCCACGTCTACTTCGTAATACTCCGCGACTTGTCCGAGCATGTCTGCCACTTTTCCCGTCTCTTCTCCAACGGCGATCATGTCGCCAACAAAAATAGGATACAGTTTTGAATGATCAACAAAGGCCGCCGAGAGGGATTCGCCCTTACGCACGCGCACCGTCGCTTCACCGACAACTGCACCGAATACGTTATCCCCTACCACTTCCTCAGTGATCTCAAGCGCTGACAGCATAACGACTCCTGAAGTGAGGAGTGATGAGAGCGTGCGGGTAGCGCGAGCACTCATCGTTTCTTTCACAAGTTCACCAATAACCGGCACCTTGAGCGCCACGAACAGTATGGCGCGTGCTCCGAACGTTGACTTAACAAACGCGTATACGCTGCCAAAAAAGGCTGCAAGTATCAAAAATACCGCTATCACGTTATTTGCCATGAAATCTGACACACCGACGATGACGCGAGTCGCGACCGGAAGCTCCACATTCAATTCTTTGAACGTGCTCGAGAGTGTAGGGACCACATATATAAGCATCAGCACACCTAAAATTATGATGGCAAAAAGAATAATTGCCGGATAAATCATTGCGCCCTGTATTTTCTTCGTCAGGGTATAGGATCGATCCATCTGATGCGCCACGACTTTAAGCGATTCAGAAAGTGTTCCTGATTCTTCACCTGCCTTGGTCATTGCTACAAAGAGCTTGGAAAACATCTTGGGGTGCATCGCAAGCGCTTCATGGAACGCAGAGCCTTTACGCACCTGTTCCTCAAGGTCAATGGTGATGCCTTTTATGGTGAGGTTCGTCGATTGGCGTTCAATAACGGAGAGCGCGCGAGAAAGCGTGAGCCCTGCTCCGAGCATGGCAGAGAGATTTTTTGTGAACGTGATACGTTCCATCATCTTCACACGAGGGCTACCAATCTGAAGCGTTTTCAACTTTGCGAAGTCGATACCGTTTGTCTTTTCGCTCACCTCAATCACCACCTCTCCTTCTTTATTCGTCTGCTCGTATACCGCAAAGCGTGTGGCCGCTTCGACAATGCGCGTTTCCTCTCCCCCTCCGTCCTTTTTAATCGTGACGCGGAACTTCATTTGTAAAAAAGTGTAACATGCAAAAAATGCGACCCGGCTTCTTCTTTCTGAAGAGGCCGGGTCGAATTGGCACACTACTTATACGAAGCATCGTCGTCGCGTGCGAATACTCGCGAGACTGTTCCGGCGAGAACAGACAACGCGAAGATAAACACGAGCCCAGAAAGGAACACCGATTTGAGCCAGAGAGAGAACCCGGCTGCCGCAAGAACCGCGGCAAGAAGAAGTACGAGTCGCTGGCGCCCAGTCATGCGCCCTGAAGAGAGGATGCCTGCGGAAATGCCTGCGAAGAGCGAGGTGATTACCCACGACCCCTCAAACAACGAGAACGGCTCACCAAGATACCGAATAGCGAGTACGGTGAGCACGAACGCAAGCACGCCCGCGAACATGGAATGAAATTTCATGGCACGTCCTCCATCTGCTGCGCATCACACATACGACGCACATTCAGTTCTTTCGTAGTTATACTCCCTCAACCCATAAAATCAATCTCTTCGTATATACATAGAGCCCCGCACGGATGTGCGGGGCGGGGCGGGGCTCGTTGGAGCCTACTCCTTTAGGAGCAACTCTCGCGGAGAGGGGTTAGGAATGCACGTGGCCTCCTCGTATACGTTGCCAAATTCCTTCCCGTGACGAGTTGTGACCATGAAATGGAGGCCGATCGGACACATCACGAAGACGCGATTGTTGTCCCACTTCCCGAGAATCGGGGACTCCGAGTTCGAGAATCTAGCCCTGACCTCGAAGCCGTCGCGTAAGCGCTCGACCTTGGGCGATTCGACCTTTTCCTTCGATTGTTCCGCCACAAGCGAGCCCGCTAAAAGTATAGACATTACCACACCCGCAAAGACAAGAAGGACCGTCGGGAAAGTCAGGAGAGCCCGAAACGTTTGTTCAAATTGCGTACCCATGGGATATAACCCCTCTCAAAAGCCAAAGTTCTACAACATAGTATACTCTATACTAACCACGTTGTCAATCCACTAACTGATATGATATATCATATCAATTAGTTGATGTGTATCCTCTCTCTTAGGGTCGCGCGGTCACTACTCTCACCTGAAAATGAATGAAAAAGTACTTTTCCACAGGAGCGAGGGGTGAGCAATGTGAGACCGTACGCAGCCGGGTAGGCGAGTAAGAGCAAATTCGCAGCAGCGAATTATGCGGGTCTCACATTCTTCGTCTCGAATGATTTGCTGTTCCTCGGGAGTGAGGATATCGAAAAATATACGCTGCTCTGGAAAATAGTCTGTTTCCACAGGAGCGAGGGGTGAGCAATGTGAGACCGTACGCAGCCGGGTAGGCGAGTAAGAGCAAATTCGCAGCAGCGAATTATGCGGGTCTCACATTGCCCACCCCGAGCGACCTATTCTGTCACCGCACGCAACACTTCCTCCATCGACGTAATGCCGCGCGATGCTTTATAAATACCGTCCTCGAGCATATTAAGCATGCCCTCTTTGCGTGCCTGCTCCTCTATGGCTTCAGAGGTACCGCTATGCAAGATGAGTTCGCGAATGGAGGAAGAGACTGAAAGTATTTCATGTATACCAATACGACTCTTATATCCTTCCTCGCACTCGCTCGAAGGGGTCGGCTTATAAAATGGCATGTCACCCACCGTACTTCCCGCTTTCAGCAATTTTTCTTCCACAAGTGCGTGGAGTGCGGCATCGAATTTATCGCTGTGCGCTATCTTCGCGCGCTCTTCGTCGTCAAGCCGGTACGGCTCCATGCCTTCGCAAAGACGACGTACGAGACGCTGACCGACAATGACACGAAGCGTGGACACAAGCAGGAAGGGCTCCACCCCCATATCAATAAGACGCGGGATAGCGCCTGCGGCCGAGTTGGTGTGAATGGTCGAGAGCACCAGGTGGCCGGTGAGTGCAGCATTAATAGCGAGCGCAGCCGTCTCGCCGTCACGGATCTCACCCACCATGATGATATTTGGGTCTTGGCGCAAGAGCGCGCGCAATCCATTTGCGAAGGTGAATCCTATAGCCGGATTCACCTGCGTCTGGTTTACACGCTTCATTTGGTATTCAATCGGGTCTTCAACGGTTGAAATATTTACATCAAGCGTATTCAAAAGATCAAGAATGGTATAGAGCGTCGTGGTTTTTCCTGAGCCGGTCGGCCCCGACACGAGAATGATGCCCGTAGTCTGCTTAGTTGCGTGATGGATGCGCTCCATACTTTCGCCATGGAATCCGAGCGCTTCTAGCGTGAATCCTTCCCCGCCGGTCTCGTGCAAAATACGCATTACCACTTTTTCTCCGTAGTACGTGGGGAGGAGAGATACACGGAACGAAACTGCTTCGGCTTCAGTTTCCATCTTGAAGCGACCGTCTTGCGGCAAACGTTTTTCATCGAGCTTTAAATTTGCGAGAACCTTGATGCGCGCGACGATGCCAGCTGCAGCAGTACGAGGGAGCGTCATGGCATCATGCAGCACTCCGTCAATGCGGTAGCGCACAATCACTTCCGTTTCCGAGTGTTCGATGTGAATGTCTGAAGCGCTTTGAATAATGGCGTGCCGCAGGAGGGTGTCGACGATGCGCACAATAGGCAGGTCTTCCGCCATCTTCTTGAGCTCTTCTCCCGACACGTCATCGCTTCCTTCTTCTTTGACAAGATTTATGCGTCCGGCCTCAGTCGCTATCAAATCGCCGAATTCTTCTTTGAGCGATTTTTGATACTGCAGAAGAACGAATTTCAACGATTCGTCGTCGGTTAGGCGCGGTAATATTTTGAGACCAGTCTTTTTTCGCACCGAATCTATAGAAATGAGATCTTCGGTGTCGAGCATCGCGACTTCAAGTTCGTTGCCGTTCTTGCGAAATGCGGCAATAGAATGGGTCCGCGCGATTGGTTCCGGAATAAGTGAGAGCACTTCAAGTGGAATTTTTCGGTCTTTCAGGTTTACGAAGGGAATGCCGAGCACGTATGCCTTAATGCGGCGAAGGGCGTCGGACGAAAGTGTGCCCCGCGACACAAGTATGTCGCCTACTGATTGTTTCTTCTCCTTCGCGAGCGCATCGGCGTCTTCCACGTCCTTGCGCGCAACCAGCCCGGAGTCGAGTATGAATTCTTTGAGTTCGCTTTCGGATACTTGCATATCGTTTGTTGCACAAAGTATAACGCGCCGCGAAGTAAATCGCGGCGCGTGATTGGCACGTTAGGGGAAAGTTCATCTCTCCATGTTGTTTTTGATTTCGAACCGAATTGCTTCAAGCACGCCGTCGGGAAGTTGGCGTCGCTCCTGCGTCCGACGCTCTTGAGGCTTCGTGTCCTCAAACGATTCGCCTCTGAATTCGAAAGGACGGGAGAAGCGCGGTATGAGGTGCGCGTGACCATGTCCCCGATGATGTCGTGTGGAATTACCGAGCCATTCGAAATTTACGGTAGCAACCGGCCACAAACTGGTAATGGCCTCTTCGAACGCCGGCACGATCTGGAAGACCAGCTCTTCGAGTTCCTTCGGATACAGTTCCGAAATGCTCATGCGATCTATGTGGCGCTTCTTGAGCCACGCATAAGACCTGCCCGGGAGAATTTGGTCCCTCGCATTCAAGTAAAGCCTCCAATACTCGAATTCTTTGATTACCCAGCGCGACTCGCCGGGATTCTTGAGAATCCCTTCGATTTCCGCCCCCGTAGGCGGCTGCGTCATATCATGATCCATAGGGATATCCCCTTTCCGCCCTTACCCTACGCTTACGCACCCAGAACAGCAAACGGCTCGTCGTGCAGGCAAAAAGAAAACGCCCGCGCAACAAGTAGTGTTACGCGAGCGTCTTCGTCTTTCAGGTGCCGACCAGTGTGGGCTAGCGACCCTTGGGGGGCGCCGGCGTGTAGCGGTGACGCCACCAGCGCATGTCCACCTGGTCGGAGGGGCTGACGTGGACGAAGAGGCCGACGTCGCCCTTGCCGGTGAAGGGCACGAGGGCCCGGACCAGCTTCGGGTCGTTGATGGTCTGGCGGGTGCCGCCCCGCAGCTCGATCTTCACGGCCAGATTGTTGGCCTGAGCGAAGGCCACGGCGCGCTCGGTGCCGACCAGGGTGGCCAGGTTCTGGCCGGTCTGCACGGTGAAGTTCGGCTGGCTGGACTGCCAGACGATGATCGCGACGGCGCTGGCCGCGATGGCCGCGACGGCGCCGAGCGCGAACTTGGTCCGGACGGTCATGGGCTTGGCCATGGCCGAGCGGCCGGACATCGGGATGGTATCGGACATCTGTTTCCCCTTCGGGGTTGAAAGACGATTGGAAAGAACGGTACGCATTCCTTCCAACCAACGTTGGTGAACAACTACAGTATCATCATACACACAATAAACGTATTGTCAAGATTTCCATTCGATTGGCACTACGAAGTCCTATGGAAAACGACTGCTATGCGTGGGCCTTCGCTCGACCGCGCGATACTGGACTCGATCGAAATACAGGAGGCTGTGTAAGCATTGACCGAACGTACCTATATATGGTATGTTCTATCTATCTGGAATGTCCGCACCCGCGGGCATTTCTTATATCCAGGACTAACGTTGCCGTTATGAGTTTTGTTCTACGTACCAAATACGTCTGAATCGTTCGGAAGTATCATTTCACATCTGTTGCTACTCGCACACCGAAGCAATATAGAGCACAATGATAAGGTTAGTGCTGGATAACGGGCGACAATTACATACGTGCGCACAACCAAATATAGGTATGTTGGATCTCAAAACAATCAATTCAGTGCTCATCGAGTTCGAGGAACGTGGTATCACCAAGGAAACCATGGTGGACGCTATTGAAAGCGCCATGGCAACTGCCTACAAGAAAGAGTATGGCAAGCGCGGCCAGGTAGTCAGGGGCAAGCTCGACATGAACACGGGCACCGTCATTTTTGAACAAATAAAAACCATCGTTGATGACACGATGGTGCGCTTCCCTATTGAAGGCGAGGAAGAACTTACGGAACTTCCTGCCGGCCATCCGCATCATGATCGCGAAGAGGAGGTCGCGGAGGGTGAGCTTCCTCGCTACGACGCTGAAAAGCATATCCTCATCGAGGACGCTAAGCGTATCAAGCGCGATGTGGAGCTCGGACAGGAACTGATTTTTCCCCTTGAATCAAGGGATGACTTTGGTCGCATTGCCGCACAAACGGCGAAGCAGGTCGTTATCCAGAAGATCCGCGAAGCGGAGAAGCTCTCGATTCTCGAAGAATTCGCGCACAAAAAAGGTGAAATCGTTTCCGGTGTCGTACAGCGTATGGAACGCGGTGCGATTTTTATCGACCTTGGCCGAGCTACCGGCATTATTCCGTACGAGGAGCAGATTCCTGGTGAGCGCTACCGCACGGGTGAGCGCATTCGCGCCTATCTCTATGCCGTAGACGAAGGTTTCCGCGGAGTGTATCTACGCCTTTCGCGCAGCCATCCTCGATTCCTCGTCAGACTCTTTGAAATGGAGGTGCCGGAACTCGCGGCAGGCTCTATCGAAGTGAAAGGCATCGCGCGCGAGCCAGGTGCACGCACCAAAATAGCGATTGCGTCATTAGATCCGCATGTCGACCCTGTTGGCTCCCTTGTCGGCCAGCGTGGCGTTCGTGTTTCGACGGTCATGAGCGAGCTCGGTGGCGAACGCATCGACATTATCGAATGGTCAGAAGACCAGAAAGCCTTTATTAAGGAAGCGCTCTCTCCCGCTACAGTGCTTGAGGTAGATCTTGATGAAGACACGCATCGCGCGAAGGTCACGGTTACCGAAGACCAGCAATCGCTTGCCATAGGACGCGGTGGACAGAATGTCCGTCTTGCTGCCAAGCTCACGGGCTGGAATCTCGATATCGAATCGACCGGCGGCACCACACTTGGCGGAGCAGAGAATGACGATATTTCCTTCGATAAAGAGGCTGTTGCTAAATCGACTATTGCCGTGGAAGCCGAAGTAGAGGCGGCTGAGGCGGCGCTTGAGTCGAGTCCATCAGTTGAGGCGGGCATGGGAAGCAACGAAAGCGATTCCATCATAACGACCGAAGAGGACGCAACTGCAGAAACCGGTGCGCTGACGATGGAAGAAGAAACCTCACTCAACGACGACGGTACGCCTGTTACGGCTGAAGACCGCGACATCACCACCGACAGCGAGAGTGCAAGCAAATCGTAATACCCGTAACCTACACCCAATGAATCTTCTTCACGACATCAGTCCGGGTACGAAAGATGAGATGAATGTCATCATCGAAATTCCAAAAGGCTCTAAGAATAAGTACGAGATCGACAAAGCGACAGGCATCATTGCACTCGATCGCGTGATGCACAGCGCGCAGGACTATCCATTCGATTACGGATTCGTGCCGCAGACACTCTGGGATGATGGGGATGCGCTTGATGTTGTGCTTCTTACCACCTATCCACTTGCACCCGGCATTCTGGTACGCGCGCGCGCGGTCGGCATTATGCACATGACCGACGGAGGGGAGGCAGACGAGAAAGTGATTGCCGTACCGAAGGATGATCCTCGTTTCTCAGAAATGAAAGAGCTCACGGATGTGAATCCGCACACACTTAAAGAAATTGCGCACTTCTTCGCTACGTATAAGCAAATACAGGAGAAGGAGGTGGCTGTTGGTGAATTCGAAGGACGCGAGGCAGCCGAAGCGGCATTCGTACGGTCACGTGAACTATACGAGGCCGACAAACAAAAAACGGTCGCATAGACGCAGTAGTGCGAAGAAAAGCTTCCGTCTCCACGGAAGCTTTTCTTTTTTCTTTTGGCTTTAGCGAAGGGTGAGCAGACACGGACCGTACGGGGCGCACAGGCTTGAGTAAGAGCAATTTCGCAGCAGCGAAATATGCGTGTCTCTTTTCGTCCATCGCGAGTAAACTTTGGCAGAACAGAGCTGTTCGCTATACTGCAGGTATGGATACTCCTTCTTCCACCGATTCTGGGGCCAGCACGGTTGTCTCCAACACGCCTTCTGGCGGAGAAACTGTCGCTACTCCCCCGTCTACTTCCTCAAAACCTGCACGTAACGCCTCGTGGGGTGGGGTTGTTGGCATACTGCTCATCGTCGCCGTTATCATTCTTGGCGCCTTCTACACCTGGGGCGAACGGATTGCGGTTCAAGAAGCACAAAGGGTGACCACGGATCAATCTGAACAGATTCCTTAACGTTCATTGTCTTACGCACCGCGGTTCTCCGTATTCGCAGCCACGACGCTTTTTTGCTACCATTGCCTCACCTAATACCTGCATATATGAACATACATCCCCGCGCCTCAATGCTTGTCCCGATGGTCATCGAAAAATCCCAATTCGGCGAACGCGGCTACGACATATACTCTCGCCTCCTCAAAGATCGCATTGTGTTTCTCGGCGGCCCGGTCGATGACGACACGGCCAACCTCATCATCGCCCAGCTTCTTTTCCTTGAGTCAGAGGATCCGAAGAAGGATATTTCGCTCTATATCAACTCTCCCGGCGGCTCGGTTACGGCTGGGCTCGCGATTCTCGACACCATGAATCATGTGAAGCCGGCGGTTTCGACCGTGTGCATCGGTATGGCGGCTTCTGCAGCAGCCGTACTACTCTCGGCAGGCGAGAAGGGCAAACGGTATGCCCTTCCAAACGCAGAGGTGATGATTCACCAGCCGTGGGGTGGAGCGCAAGGACAAGCAGCTGATATCGAAATTACTGCCAGGCATATTCTCGCCACGCGCGACCGATTGAATAAGATTCTTGCAAAGAATACCGGCCAGCCACTCGCAAAGATAGAGAAAGACGTGGATCGCGACTACTTCATGATGGCGGACGAGGCAAAGAAGTACGGGATTGTGGATCAGGTGTATAAAAAATAAGTACGTTCGTCATTCAGATCTAACCCTCTAAATTCTAACGGGTTAGATTTGAATAACTCACTTCCCTCTGAAAGAAAGAGGTCTTGGACTACTTCCAGGAAGTCTTTCTTTTGAGGGGGCGCGCTCCGTACGTTTCCTAATCGCAACCCTCGCTCCGTTGTCACAGAGAGAAAGAAAGGGCACCCTGCACTTGCGTGCAGAGTGTCCTTTCTCCTACTCCTCCCCAGTCCCTTGAAAGGTTTTTTGCACAGCACTATATATAGGTGTATCGTTCGCCTGTCAGCACCGACCCGACGATTATCCGACTGCTTTCCGCCTGACCTTAATTTGCTATAACCCGGCCCGTGAGTGGACGTTTTGATCCGCTTTGGGCCGGCATGAATCGTATGTCCATAAAACTAATACTGACGCTTTTGGCGCTTTCCGGGATCGCCGGTATCGCGCTCGGATATGTGCTCAGACTCTTAATCGCACTCGGCCAGCGTGGCTCGCTTGAGATAGAAGTGAAACAAAAGCTTCTTGAAGCAAAGGAACGTGCGAACCGAATCATAACTGAAGCCGAAGGTCGCGCTGAAAAAATTGAAGAGGAAATACGGGTGCCACTCCGTGAGCGCGAAACAAAGCTCACGAGCTCTATCGAACGCCTCGCGAAGCGCGAAGAATTCCTCGATGAACGCGAACGCAATCTCGCTGACGAAGGAGATGATGTGCGTAACCGAGAGAACGAAGCAATCAATTTAAAAAAGGAAGCCGAGAAGCTCATTATGGAGCGCAGGCTTGAGCTCGTGCGCATGGGTCGCTTCGGAGAAGAAGAAGCTCGCGCGCTTCTTATGCGTGACCTTGAGGAAGTGGAGCAAGAGGCACTCCTCGCACGTATTCAGAAGCTCGAGACTCAAGGAAAGCGCGAGCTCGAAGAGAAGGCGCGCACGATACTTCTAACCGCCATTCATCGCCTCGGCAACAATGTAAATGCAGAAGTTATGACGCTTTCCGTTACCCTGCCTTCGGAAGAAATGAAGGGAAAGGTTATCGGCAAGGAAGGTCGCAATATAAAAGCGTTTGAGCGCGCGACTGGTGTCGACGTCATTATCGACGAAGCACCAGACAAAATTATGCTTTCGTCTTTTGACCCGCTCAGGCGTCATATCGCAAAGATTGCGCTCGAAAATCTACTCCAAGACGGCCGTATTCAGCCGGCAAAGATCGAAGAGACCGTTGAGAAAGCGAAGCAGGAAGTAGAGAACATGGTGAAACAAAAAGGCGAAGAGGCCGCCTACGAGGTTGGGCTCGTGGGACTCGATCCCAGGCTTGTGACCTTGCTCGGTCGCCTATACTTCCGCACCAGCTACGGCCAGAACGTGCTTCAGCACTCAATTGAGATGGCGCATATTGCAGGAATGCTCGCGGAAGAGCTTGGTGCAAACGCAGACACCGCGCGTGCGGGTGCGCTTCTGCATGACATTGGAAAAGCAGTCGACCATGAAGTGCAGGGTACGCATGTAGAGATTGGGCGACGCATTCTGGAGAAGTTTGGCGTGAAGAAAGAAGTCATCCAGGCCATGCAAGCGCATCACGAGGAATATCCGTACGAAACTCCTGAATCAATCATCGTACAGGTCGCAGACGCTATATCTGCAGGGCGCCCCGGCGCCAGGCGTGATACCGTTGAGCGCTATCTTGAGCGTCTTGGCGATCTCGAGCGCATCGCAAAGGGCTTCGAAGGTGTGGAGAAGGTGTATGCCATTTCCGCAGGCCGCGAAATCCGCATATTTGTGAATCCCGGCAAGGTCACAGACCTTGCGATGCACAAAATGGCGCGCGATATAGCCAAGCGCGTACAGGAAGAACTCAAATATCCGGGCGAGATCAAAGTAAATGTCATTCGTGAAAACCGTGTGGTTGAATTTGCCCGCTAAGCGAGATTGACAGATGCAATTTAAATCGCCCGATGGGCGGTTTTTTGCTATCCCCGCCTTAAGTTGGCGGCTATTGCGTAATATGGCTCATTTCCTATACTTTCCTGCGTAGCCCTTCCGTAGGGCTTTAGTAAAAGCCTTACCAGGGAATAACCCTAATCACGTATACATCATGAACAAAGCAGACATTGCAGCAAAAGTGCAGGACACACTCGGAGGCACGAAGGCTGACGCAGAGCGCGCAGTCGAGACCGTTATCGAAAGCATTACGGGCGGACTTAAGTCAGGTGACGAAGTTTCAATCGCTGGCCTCGGTATTTTCAGCGCAAAGGCTCGCCCAGCGCGCACGGGCCGCAACCCACGCACTGGCGAGACTATCAAGATCGCAGCTACACGCACTCCTAAGTTCCGCGCAGCAAAGGCGCTCAAGGACGCAGTTAAGTAAGACGTCTTTTACAAAAACACCCCGCCAAGTGCGGGGTGTTTTCGTTTACACTAGTGGCCAGAGATTTTTAAATACTTCCCTCATATTATCTACCATCAGTTCGTCGTGAATCTCTACCAGATAGAAAGGCTTAACCCGCGTGTTGATCATGACCAGATAATCCCCGAGCGCCCAGGTGGTTGCAGTGAACTGGGAGCCCTTCAGAAACTTCACTTTACGGACCGAAATAGTTCCCTCAAGACGTTCCTCTATCTGCGATGAGTTGCTGAAAAGCCGTACTTCATAGGGCGGGCCCTTGAATTTACGAACACTCCAATCGATCCAGTCTTCATAGTGTTCAAGAAAGCTATGATCTTGGAAACCATGCCAGACAGCATCCTTGGCCAAAACACTTTTATGCCATTTCATTGCACTTTGAAAAAGATAATCGGACAGTTCGCTCTCCTCAACGAAACGAAGTTTCGGGACGGGGTAATTCTTAACTGAACCTATCTGTCCTATCTCCTCAATGACCGAATTAACGGTTTCTTCGCGCTTAGCGAGGTCAATGCGGGCACGTTCGATACCTGCACGTAGTCCTTCAGGCGGGAGCGCCACAAGATGAAGTATCTTGTCTGCAACATCTTCTGCGATGACTCCCTTTGAGATAAGGCTCTTGGCAAGATTGTAGACAGTTGGACGGCCGATCTTGGTGAGTTTAGCTACAACAGCCGGCGTGGTTTTACCAAGTTTTATTACTGCAAGATAAACCTGTATTTCTTTTTCAGAAAACCCAAGGCTTTCGAGAGAAAGTTCAATGTTCATAGCACGAGTGTATAGCTACAGTTGACGTGTTGTCAACTACTGTTTGACAGTAGTTGACAAAGTGGTTAGAATTATGCAATACTTTTTTAATATGACAAACTTACCGAAAGTGCAAACAACCCTATCTGGGTATGTGCCCCGAGTCACAATATTTTCATGTAGAAACGACACTAAAAATCCTATCTATTTACAGGATGCTGTGACCGTTGCTGCCCGAATCAGTAGCGCAGGGTACGGCATTGCTAATGGTGGAAGCTCAACTGGACTCATGGGAGCGGTCGCCAAGGTAGCACATGAAGCCGGTGGGAATGTAATGGGTATTGCTCTTTCGGCACATGACCCGGAACCGCATGCGCACCTTACTGACTACGAAGGCTACGCTGAACACTACGAACGCCAACGGAGACTTATTGAACTCGGCGACGCATATATAGCGCTCCCAGGAGCCGTCGGGACATTCCACGAGATTATGGAAGTGCACATACTAAATCTTCTCGGCGAAATAGATAAGCCTATTGTTCTTGTCGGTAACTACTTCAGTCGATATAAAACTCTTATCGATTCATTCACTGCCGAAAACCTTATGCACGTGGACCGCACTCCTATGTTCTATGCCAAAGACGGAGAGGAGGCTGCGGCAATCATCATCGCGTACCTCGATGGACTCGTCGAGAAAGACTACTACCCCCCGACCTTCTACCCGGCGCTCACTTCCGATCAGATCTATCGGCACATCCTAAAAAATACGGCTCCCTACCGAGTTCTCTTTGAGAAGCTCGTGATGACGGTATTCCCGGGTGTGTATCCATCTAACCGTTTCCGCTCATCGAAGCTGTTTGCGGAACTCGTACGTAAAGAGTCCGAGGGGGAAAAAATTGCCGATATGGCCTGCGGACATGGTGCAATGGGTCTCGTTGCGCTTGATGCAGGCGCCACTGATGTCGTAATGAGTGACATTAACTCTATAGCTGTACGAAATGCAAAATACAACCTCGATACTTCCGGTCACGCCGATAAAGGAGTTGTGTTTGAAAGCAATCTCTTCGAGAAGATACCTTCCATTTATCGAAACTATTTCGATGTCATATTCTTCAATCCGCCTTTCCATAATGAGAAAGTGAAGAAGACGGATAGCAGCCTTGCACATGCATTCAAAACGCAGAGCGACAGCGACAGCGTGCTTGTGAAGTTCCTTGAGGTGGCGAGAGAGTACCTTGCAACGAATGGACGAATCCATATTGGCTTCTCGAATAAAGACTCCGAGGCACTGAGACTTCTCGAGACCTCACTTACTGAGTATGGCTATAAGTGGAAGCTCAAAAGCCTGAAGCATACCGAGACACTTGCTGACAATAGACTCTACGAAATCTATCCTTAGGCGAACATATCCAAACTGAAACACCTTAACTTTCTGGTTACTTTTCTGGGTCGTTTGTGTTGAAGTACTTCTTATCCTTAAGTTTATCTGGCAGATAACTCTCCTCGTCGTATTTTTTATATCCCTTGTGATACCCCAAGTCCTTCATGAGTTTGGTGGGTGCGTTTCGTATTTTCTTCGGCACGGGCAAATTTCCTGTCCTTCGTACGTCGGACTGCGCCTCCATAAGCGCATCGTAGGAAGATCGGTCTTTCTGCGCATTTGAAAGGTATGCAACACCGTGGGCAAGGTTTATGGCACACTCAGGGTAGCCAATGACCTCACAAGCCCGAAATACGGCGTTTGCGACCACTAAAGCCGTCGGCTGTGCGAGTCCAATGTCTTCAGACGCAAATATCACCATCCTGCGAGCAATGAAGAGCGGGTCCTCGCCTGCTTCCACCATGCGCGCAAGATAATACATGGCCGCGTCGCTTTGCGAAGCGCGCATTGATTTTATAAATGCGCTGATAGTGTCGTAGTGCTCCTCACCCTTCTTGTCATAGCGCAGGTGCGGCGACTCAAGAGCGCTGTTGAGTGTGGCGACCGTTACCTTCCCGTAGAGCGATTTCGCGCCCTCAAGCATGCCGAGCGCTTTGCGTGCATCCCCGTTGGCATATCCCATAAGCCACTCAAATGCATCCTTACCAAGCTTTATCTTCGAGCGCGCAACAATCGCGCGAAGTGATTCTTCAGACAACGGCTCGAGTACAAACACACGCGCGCGCGACAGGAGTGCGGGTATGACTTCGAAACTCGGGTTCTCGGTAGTAGCACCGATCAGTGTGAGGACGCCATTTTCTACATACGGAAGCAGGAAGTCTTGTTGTGATTTATTAAATCGATGTATCTCATCGAGAAATAAAACTTTAGAACGGAGTCCCAGTGTAGGAGCGCCAGTGCCCAGTATCTTTCGTATATCTTCTTTACCGGCTGAGACTGCGGAAAGCTCATAGAGTTCTGCATCGAGTGCTCTTGCATAGATACGCGCAATCGTCGTCTTCCCGGTCCCTGGTGGCCCCCAGAGAATGAATGAAAAGAGATGCTTCTTCTCTATCGCGACACGAAGTGGCTTGTCTGGTCCCACCAAATGCTCCTGACCCACCACATCCTCAATAGTTTGCGGACGTATTCTGTTTGCGAGAGGTTCCATACCCGAAGCCTACGCCTTGAAGTATGAAAAGCAATTAAAGCAAAAGCGCGACCCATAGGTCGCGCTTTTGCTTTTAAAACGAGTGACGAGAATTAAAGCTCGTCGATTGCGTCATTCGCGAGGTCTTCTGCTTCCTCTGCGTAATCAGCTGCGTCGTCATAGTCTTTGTCGTCGTATGCATCAGTAGCGTCGTCGTACGCATCCTCTGCGTCCTCTAGAAGGTCTTTGGCATCGCGCGTGTCGCGGCCACGATTGTCAGCGCGGCGAATATCGGTCTTCGCATCACGAATGGCTTCTTTTGCATCACTAATCGCGTCTTTTGCGTCCTCACGATCTTTGTTGCTGTTCGTGGTGGTTGTCGTGCTGCCGACGATCTCATCTTCTGCGTCTTCTGAAGCATTCTCAGAGTCCTCAGCTTCCTCTACTGCATCGTCGTAGTCGCCGTCGCGGTATGAGTCGCGTGCATCACGAAGATCACGGCGCGCTTCATCGAGGTATTCCTTTGCGTCACGGACGTTTCGGCCTGCGGTGCGTGCTTTGTTGTAGTCGTCTTCCGCGTTGTCGTACGCGTCCTCGGCGTCATCTATCGCATCGCGAGCATCTTGTCGGTCGGAACGATCAGTGTTCGATGAGCTTCCATTCGAAGACGAGTAGTAATAATCGTCCGAATTGTAGTTGGTTGAAGCGTATGGCTGATTACGGCCAACAGACGCGAGGGTAAACATGCCGGTGATAGGATGGCCGTTTGCCTGCTGCCAGCGCGCCACGGCAGCGCCCGTTCGGGTTCCGTAGACATAGCTCTCGTTACCAGGTGCGCCTGGGCCGTAGGTAGCCACATAGAAGCCACTACCGTTAAGGAAGCGCTGGAGGCAGCGAACGTCCTCTCCCGCGGAGCCTATCCAGAGATCCCGAGTGAATGTGCACACTCCTGCCGCGTCAGCAGTTAACGGAGCTGAGAACAGCATGCCGGCAGTTCCGAGGCTTATGCCTATCGCAAGCGCCATTGTGCCCTTATGAAGATTGGTTAGAGTCATATATATAAAGCCAGTACTAATCACACCGTTGTACGCTACTCTTGACTAATTAGCAAATCCGGCCTGTTAAATTGATGAAGGCTGATTTAATGCATCGTCTGTTCTATTCCGGACATAAGAGCAGCAACTTCGTCAGCGTTCTCGATATTTATCTGTTCATTTTTATGGTCGGGAGATTCAACGTATGTTCGGAAGCGTTCTGCCAACGAAATACCTTCATGGGGAGTTAGCCACGGACCATAGGGATTCTCCGGGTTTGTAAGATCCATCGTCATTCGCATGAGGGCCATCTGGACTTCATTACTTCCTATAGGAAGACTTATGGGCTCATTCTCATTAACAGCCTGCGCGGGCTCTTTTGAGTACCGAGCGAATCCTTCGGGGAAGGGTTTCATATCTATATGGTAGCACTTAGGTATGCAAACTGGTCCCGTATCTTAAAAAACACACCGGTTTCCCTATACAAGGTAAACTCATACCATGCGCATAGACATTGTCGGATTACCTGCGAGCGGAAAATCGACTTTAGCAAAGGCTATTTCCGAGAAGCTCTCCATACCTCATATTCATCTCGATCGCTTTTGGTTCGAGAGTGGTGGCCGTCAAGGACGACACGACACACCTAATCTTGAGGAAGTGCGAGCGAGTGTACGTAAAGAGACGCTGGAAGCGATTCAGAAAGAAGATTGGGTATCTGATGGCACATACCTTCATGTTCAAGACGAAATTACAGCACGTGCGGATATTATCGTTTTTCTGGATATTCCACTCCGGTCGCGACTCGTAAATCATGCTCGTCGAGTATTGTTTGAGACTAAACAGCATGGTGAGCTCAATCTGTGGAGCCAGATTACCTTCTTCAAGGAAATTATTAAGCGTACTTATGCGAGCGGCCCGAAACTACGTCGTTTTGTTGAAATGCACTCTGATAAAACGATTGTTCTGCATTCTAGAAAAGAAGTGGATCAATATCTTGAGCGGATTTAAATGATTTTTTAGGGCATAAATTTTTGATTGTAGTATCCCCTATCAGCCAACGAACCATTTCGCGAGCTGAATAGAGCGGGCAAATACTTATCACTTGGATTGTATTTGCCCAGTTTGAGGTCGCGGCGCGCTTCCTTTCGGTCGTGCCGCTTACTCTTATTGGACACTACCTGTGCCCGCAGATGAGGGCTCCGCAGAGCCTTTGCCATCGGGTTTCTTGTCTTTTTTATTTCATTCTCCTTCCAAAGAAATGGGAATCATGTCGAAACTCAGGCCACGGGCACACATGAACTCACGAAGCTCACCCATGATCCTACGGCCCACATTCGGCGCCCTTTCGAGGACACCTAGACCATGATCCCCGACGATAATATCGCCGAAAGTCTTGAGGCCCGTATTCCGCAGCGCGTCTGCGTTGCGCGTCGATCTCATTTTCTCGAAAGGAACTTCCTCGAGAAGGCGAGGGTCGCTCGCCAAAATCAGCGAGCTTGGCGCGCGGACAGTCACACTGGTGCCATCCGCTCGTTCAACAACAATTCCGACAATCTTGCTCATAGCAGAATCCTCTGTCAGCCCACGAACCATTTCGCGAGCTGAATAAAGTGGACGATTTTACGTTTCATCCAAAACGCCTGGAGTTCCTACCTGATATCCTCCCAGAGGATATACGGGTAGTTGCCGGCAATCGGCTTACTCACGACCGGAACGACGTGGCCGATGCGCACGTACCGACACCGCTCCAGATCGTACAGCCGGAGGGCGGGCGACACGTAGACCTGGCCGTCGGTCTTCTCCTTCAGGGTGAAGGAGACTGCACAACCGACGGTCCTATCGACCGCCACCACCAGGCCCAGTCCGTTCCTGGACGCGATACGGTCGGCGGTCGAGCAGCCGGCTAGACCGAGCAGGGCAAACAAAAGAACTATGTTTTTCATGATTTTATTCCCTCTGAATCTTTATCAGCCCACGAACCATTTCGCGAGCTGAATAAAGAGGCGGACATGCTAGCGTCCGCCTCGGACGAAATGCTGTTTCCAATTTCGCCCGAGTGTGTGATTTTGCTTCTGTTGCCAAGCGGTTCACTAACCGCTCCGATCATCAGACAGGCAAGTCACAAACATCACTCACAATAGAGGATGTTCTTCCCGCAATTGCTTGAGCTCTGCTTGGAGCTCAGCAATTTTTTCGGGAATCTGCCGCAATCGCATTTTTGCGATTTGCTGCCGTGACCCCCGCAGGGTTTTCGAGCTGCAAGGACCTCCATTATCGGAGTCCGAGAATGTGCTCTCTTCCCAGGCCTCCGCCGCAAAATGCCTTTCGACATCCCGCAGGAAAGCCTCTGCCTGCCTGACCAGCTCGTATTGTCCGTAGTTCGCCTCATCGGCGAACTTGTAGAACATTACGAACTTGTCTTCTTCCTTTCGGAAGTCGACGTCACTGACGTACAGTTTCCTGCGCGTCAGTCGGTCCCGGATCGTCTCCACAGTCAACCCATCCTTTAAAAGGACACTGCCAGAGAAGGTTATTCTGCAATAATTACTCATGTCAAAGTCCCTCTGTCAGCTCGCGAACCATTTCACGAGCTAAGTAGAGGGGAGGACAAGTGTCTGTCCTCCCGATTGGTGAATTCTGTTGCCAGGATCACCACTCCCCGCTAGCGCGTCACGCCTCGACGAACCCTACGTGCCTGAAGACCGCAGTCTTCCGCACGCCGCCGTTCCCATCGGGAACGTCGACGGATTCACGCAACGTGAAGGAGTACAGGGCTTTGATACCCTGTTCCTTCAGCGCGCGCTCGAGTGGGCCCATGAGATAGGGCGCCCCGCCAATCATGGCGGCGTCGACGGCGTGCGTGCGCGCGACCGCAGCGAGGGCCTCAGCTTTAGCCAAGATCCAAGCCGAATCAGGCAACCCCTCGAACGTGAGGAGTTCCTGAACCTCGGCCTTGCCACCTGCGCCGCCTGCGGGCTCGCGCACGCCGGCGGCGAGCTGATCGGGCGTGGCGTCGTGCTGGGTCAGATTGAGAATGTTCATGCTGTGGTCCCCCGTTGCTTTTTCAATCCACGAACCATTCGCGGACTGAATGAAGCGGAGGACAACTAGGGTCCTCCGGAGTTGCCAGCCTTGAGGCCGGCCTCCTGGAACTTGTCCTTCCAGAAGTTTTGAGCGTCTCGCTCGCAACGCTCTTGCTCCCACTGCTTACGCAGTGCTTGCGAGGGGCAGACTTTTACGGTCGTTCCCTCGGGGGCTTGCGCAGCCGCGCGTTCCCCGCACGGCTTGTGCACGGGGTGCGTGTCATGATCGACACGCATCACCCAGCGAGCGCCGTTACGGCGGCAGACAGTGCAATTGGTGTCGGTCATGAGAATCCCCTTTTCTCTATCAGCTCGCGAACCATTTCACGAGCTGAATAAAGGAGCTGACGTACTTGTCAGCTCTCTGGTGCGACGTTAGGGACGGTCGCCGTCCTACCCTGTTTTTTCGCTCTAAGGGATTTGTGAGCAACCTGCGGTATGTCCCCGCCACAGGTCAAGGGGTGAAGACGCTACACACGCCAGCCGGATTTTCCTCCGGATGGGGTGGAGATCAGTCGGGCTTCGAAGCCCCACTGACCACCGTCCACCTCGCGCCTATGGCGTCCAGTGGGCGTGTAGCCGCCCTTTCGAAGAAGAGCGGTTGCAAGCTCTTCAAGCTTGCGTTGGTTCATTGTCATGGTTTTCCCCCTATGACTGTTTCGGTTTTTGGGTCTTTGCAGACCGAATGAGCATGTCTAGGAATGGGTGTGAGTTTGGCTTACTCACTTATCCACTCCCTTTTGCTTTCACCTCGTCTTCTGCTAAACGTCTTCCTGCCAAAGGAAGCTCATTACACAGCAGATACGAAGGATCCTGCACGGATGGACACACATCCGTCTCTCTTCCTTCACACCAGCAGCCCAAATCACGGGTACCAGGTGAGGAGGCCCGAGAGGAGGCGAAGGATTGTTTTCACAACCCCTATACCAAACGGAGACGGGCGAGAGGTACGGCATTAAATGCGCCGAATAGTCCCTGCTACAGCCCCCTTCCGCTTGGAAAGGAATCACGAAGTTATATGAAGCTTTCAATGACCCGGCCGTCAACGACGACTGACAAAAGCTGTATACACCCTGTCCTTGTTTTTGTCAAATATTTCTGTCTATTTTATCTAAGATATCGTCACACGTCCTTATTTTACAACGTAGTTTGTATATATAATTTGCCATACTCTTGTCACGATTGTGTGACACTTTACAAAAAGCTATCAACAAAAGCTTGACTAATTTTGTTGACTATGGTACGTTAGCTAGGTTCGGTCGTTTATCTAGTTCTTTGACCGAAACCGTCCGGGGTAGTCCGGACAAAGACTAAAGGAGATGATTTTGACCAGACGTAAAGGCGGCGACGGCTACTAAGCGCAGTCGCACTTCAGGAATTGGCTTTTCCTAATGTTTTAGGGAGTCACGGGGCCGGGAACGTAAAAAACGTTCCCGGCCCCACTTATTTAATTAACAGGCTCCTCTGCTCTTTCCCATAGAAAATTAAATATGACTTTCATACTTGATGAAATTTCCTTACTTTCAATCAGCAAACTGAACAACGATCCTTCCAGAGAAGAGATAACTGTTTTGTTATCAAATATCATAATCTCCACTGTTAGAGGGAATATCTCGGGATTTAGGGCACGCCGCTCTGTTATCTCATCCAATCCCGCTCTGTTAAAATAAGCTTTATTTACGTAGATACCACGAGAATGAATAGATAAGGAACGGCGCCGATCTGAAAACTTATCAAGATACTCTGATGAGAAGATGTTCTCTGTGTGCGCTGGTGAAAAAATCGCGTATGTTTTCTTTTCTTTAGCCTCCAGACTCATCTCTCTTGCTGTTGCGATGCCTTCCTTGCCCGGAAAAAAACGAACAACTGGGCGTTCACCAGCTCCCTCAAACTGTCGGAGTAACTCCGGGAGCAACATGGTTAAATCACGCTCCTTTGAATTTATTTTATCTTTTTGTTTTAGGAGAAGGCGTTTGAGTAGTTCTGGAGACTCCGGCGCAAAATATGTTTTTTTTCCTTCCTCATACGTGCTCATTAATCCCTTTTCCATAAGGGTCTTTATCTGCACATACGCCGTCGGGCGCACTATTTTTGCATGTTTGGCGAGCTGGTCTGCAGTTGCTCTTCCAATCTCAAGTGAAGCAAAATAAATTCGCGCCTCCTTCTCAGATAAACCGAAATCCTGAAGCTCTTTCAACATATCCATAGCATAGCACCATCGCAATTACTCACTCGAGTGCAGGTTAGTACATCAGCTTAGAACCGAGACTAGTATGGGGCTGAAATTTTAGATAGAATTAATAAATGTCTGGAAACCTAGAGGAGTTAGGAACAGAGCTGGCAGAACTACGCTCTAATTGTACAAAGTTGGAAACGGAGGGTCATAAACAGCTCATCGACTCAGGAACTCTAATCCTCGACTCAATGAAGGTGGATATTCAAGAGATAGATATTTATCTTGATGTTTTAAAAAACCTGTTCACGGTTCTCCTAACGAGCTTCATTGCCCTTTTGGCCATACCTAATCTTCAACACAAGGAGCCGATAGTGGTCCTATCAGGGATTTTTATTGTGCTTACAGTAATTATATTCTTCTGGCTCATGTGCATAAGACGTGGCCGGCAAAGAAACTTAAAATCGCACTATGAAGCAATGGTAGGACATTATTTTAATAATTTTGATCAATTGTTAAAAACCAGTAAGACAAGCAGAGAAAAAATGACTGGAGTTCCCACAGGATAGAACCGCATACACCTACTAGAAAGACCTAACTCCACGGCCGCAGAACCAGCTTTTGTATCTAAATGTGTCTACTGCCCTGTCTTTCTAATCTGCCGAGTTATAACCGCCTAAAATCGGCTACTTATCCGATCCTTTCGTTCACAACGTACACAACGTTCACTAATGTGCGACCTAAATTTCTTGAGCTAAGCGATTAGAAACTGGAAGTGCTCTTGTGGTGCAGGTTAGTGCAACAGCTTAGAACCGAATCTAAAACCTACTTTGATAGTAAGTGTTAAATTTAATGTATGGAAATAAATTCTTCTGTTACTAACAAATCAGGTCAGGAATTTAAAGTGCAATATCGAGATATAGGTTCAGCTTCTGAACTTGAAGGTCGTACAGTTTCTGGAGTCCACGCGTTTTGCTTTCTGGGCGATAAACTCGTAGTTGTGTACTCTGAAAAGAAAAGATATTGGACTCCTCCTGGAGGAGGAGTTGAGAGGGGTGAAACTCCAGAGGAGGCTGTATCTCGGGAAGTAGCCGAGGAAACAAACATGCGGGTCGTAAAGCACGCCTTATTGGGTTTCCAGGACATTTTTGATGTGTCTGGCATTGTCACACAAACTCGCTCAGTTTGTATCGTTGAATCATATGGAGAATTCCTCTCCGATCCTGATGAGGATATAACTGAGATAAAGTTAATCGATCCTGCGAACTATAAAGAATACTTTGACTGGGGAATAATTGGAGATCATTTAATGGGGAGGGCTCTCGAACTCAAAGACGGACTTTAACAGGAAGATTCCAATATCCGCAGAATACAGACAAAGTTATAACCGCCCAAAATCGGCTATTTATCCGATACTAATGTTCGCGACGTACACAATGTTCACTGCTGTGCGGGATAACCGTTGCTTGCACGATTGCCCCGTCACTCTCGCTCGAATAAGAAAACGACCACACAGGTAGTTTTCTTATTACTCACTCGAGTGCGGGATAGGAGAATCGAACTCCTGATTTCAGTTTGGAAAACTGAAGTTATACCATTTAACTAATCCCGCTTCGGTTAGGAGAATACCATACCAAATGTTTCTTATATATTTTTTTGAGGTAACAGTGTAGCGTAGACGTAATGCCTGCCCTCCAAGGCCTCATTTCCGCGCTCTCGGCGCTTGTAATCACCCTGAATGCTCTCTATGGGCACCAGGCGTCTACAACTCCGCCCATAACGGGTATTTTCCCGCCTGTGGCCACAACAAGCATTCCCGCCCAATCCACTCCTCCGAAAGCTGTTTCGGCGCCACTCACTCCCCTTCTCCCTAAAGCACCTTCGCCTGATCTTGCGGTCGCGCTTACTAATCTGCGCGGAGCGATCGTAAATATCATCTGCACGTCTAAGCAACCGGGTATTCGCTCGATGTCCGGAAGTGGCGTCATGTTCGATTCCCGCGGCCTTATTCTCACTAACAGCCATATTGCGCAATACTTCCTGCTTGAGAGTACGCTTCCGCCTGGTACTATATCGTGCACTATACGCCTCGGTAGCCCCGCACAAACCGCCTATACGGCGAAGCTTGCGTATCTCTCAAGCCAGTGGATCGGCGCCAACCCAAAAACGTTAACCGTGTCGCTTGCACGCGGTACGGGCGAACATGATTTTGCAGTCCTCGTGATTACCGATAGTGCGACCCCGCTTCCTCTCCCCGCTTCATTCCCATCCGTTAAACTTACTCAAACAACACCGGCCGTTAATGACAATGTGGCCATTGGTTCATACGGCGCACAAACACTTACCTCAGCTCAAGTACGAAATTCCTTGTATCCGACCCTTGTCTTTGCCCAGATACGGGACCGGTACGGATTTGACGGTACCAGTCTTGACCTTCTATCGCTTGGCGGAAGTCGCGCAGCGCAGGAGGGTTCTTCCGGCGGAGGCGTTGTAAACGTAAGCGGTGAACTCATTGCAGTTATTACAACGAGCACCCAGACAGGACCCTACGAATCACGCGACCTTCGCGCAGTTACGCTTGGCCATATTCGCCGAAGCTTTACTAAAGATTCTGGAGAAGATTTTGACAGCTATTTCAAACGAAGCACTCTTTCCAATATGGTGAACGTCTTTAAGGACGACGTGATTGACCAGGGCACATTCCTCAAGAAATCGATTGGAATCTAGTTCGGCCAAACAGATTCTATCCAGCTCTCTCCCAGAGAGCTGATTCAGTACTTAGTCGGGGTGCGGAGAATTGAACTCCGTCTATCTGCTCCCAAAGCAGACGTACTACCGGTATACGACACCCCGACTAAAAACTGAATTCCCTCAGCAGACTCACTACGGCCACTACACCCCGTATCAAAGCATCCTAGCAGGTTTAAAGAATCTGAGGCAAGTATTCAATTTTGAATACTCCATCCCGTATCCTGACCCACACCAGAGCGCCATCGACCTGCCAGTCCCCTTCCCAGTCCTTTTCAGCTACATACCACTCGCTTGTCCGCGCTACTTTTTTAATCTTGTACGCATGCAAGTTCGCCGAGGGGTCATACTCATCCCTGGTTTTCCCTTCCTCAGGAAGCTCACGGCAAAGAATTGTTTTCACCTCAACAAAATGAAGCGTCTCGGCTTTTGATGCGATTACGTCAATCTCGCCCGTCTTGCGGGCAATGTTTCTACCAACAATGCGGTACCCCTCTTTCCTCAAATAATCGGCGACAAAGTCTTCGCCCATATTCCCAACTTGTTTTCTTGAAAGTGCGGACATGTCCATAGGAGGATTATACAAGCATGAAGAAAGGTTCATTAAAATAACCACGTATATACTGAGTTTAGTTCGGACACCTGACATTTCTTCATATTTGTCTTATGTCCTTTATCCCCACTACTAACAGACTTGTCCCCAGGTATGAACAATTCAAAACGGCTCTTTCGGGCCGTTTTGGATAAAAAGTCTTGGTGCGGATAGGGAGAACCGCGGATTACCGCTTTCGGTCACGGATACCGACTCGTCGTCACTCGTCGATTCCGCGACCCCGGCTCGCCATTTCAGTCTTCTGACTGAAATATGGCTCCGCCCTTCGATTCTCCTCCGTGAGCAAAACAGTTCTGCCCAAATCTCACTTCGCTCAATTTGTGCGGATAGGGAGAATCGAACTCCCGACTGATCCTTGGCAAGGATCCATTTTACCACTAAACCATATCCGCTTCGGGAGGCATGATAACACAGCGCACACGTTCTCATCTAGTACTTGTAGCTATCTGCTAGGGTCGCGAGTACATTCTCTGTTTCTCTGAGAGCAAAGCAAGCAGAAAGAAACAGCAATCCTTTAGGGCTTCTCGATCCTTACAGGAGATCAGTACACCTTGTGGAGATTTCGCTTCGATACTCGCAAAATCTGCTCACAAGGTTTTCGAGTCCTGGTCGCACACTTCCCAAGCGTGCTCGGGAACAAAACCGTACTTCGTTCGCTTTGTGCTCCCGCCAGGACTCGAACCTGGAACGACAGTTCCGAAGACTGTTGTGATATCCATTTCACTACAGGAGCGTAGTACTACGATACTACGCGAGAGCTAGGAGAATGGCCACCGCCATACTAGTATTTTCCTAATGAATTTCGTAGTTCCGGCTGAAGTGAAGACAGTAGCGGATTCGCTCCGCAACGCCGGGTTCGAGGCATACCTTGTAGGCGGATGCGTACGCGACCTATTTCTTAACCGAACGCCCAAAGACTGGGACATTACCACAAATGCGAAACCGGAAGACATTCAGAGAATATTCCCTGACTCGTTCTATGAGAATGATTTTGGCACAGTAGGAGTAAAGACCGGCAGCGAGGAGAAACAGCTGGCTATTGTCGAAGTCACTCCCTATCGCACTGAGAGTGGCTATTCCGATAAACGAAGGCCTGACGCGGTTTCCTTCGGTCAGAGTCTTGAAGAAGATCTTGCTCGCCGCGACTTCACCATAAATGCCATTGCCCTTGATGAATCTAAAGGACAAATTATCGACCCCTATAAAGGACAAGATGATATAGAACATAGAGTTCTGAGGACCGTCGGGAACCCAAGTGAGCGATTTGAAGAGGACGCGCTTCGTCTTATGCGCGCCGTTCGACTCATGGCTGAACTCGATTTTGCACTAGATACGGAGACCGCCGCCGCTATTCAGGAAAAGGCAGCAAATCTTGCTCACATTTCACGTGAAAGAATTCGCGACGAGTTTGTTCGCATTCTAGACTCAAACCAGCCAATGATGGCACTTGCTCTGGCTCAACAGCTGGGAATTCTTGTATATATTTCACCCGAGCTGCCACGAGGCGTCGGCATTGAACAGAACCAAGCACACAGCTTTGATGTGTTTGGCCACCTGATGCGTGCCATGCAGCACGCCGCTGATAAGGGTTGGGACACAGAGCTGCGGCTCGCTGCCCTATTTCATGACGTATCTAAGCCAGAAACAAGACGCTGGTCAGACGAAAAGAATGATTGGACCTTCCATGGACATGAAGTAGTTGGTTCACGTGTAACAAGGAAGGCACTGGAGGATTTAAAGTTTTCACGCGAAACAATTGAAAGAGTCAGCCTCCTAGTCAGGTGGCACATGTTTTTTTCTGATCCTGAACAAATTACCCTTTCTGCGGTTCGTAGAATGATTCAGAATGTGGGGCCTGAAAACATGGACGATCTGCTTAACCTCCGTATTTGCGACCGCATAGGAACGGGTCGACCAAAGGAACAACCATTTAGATTTAGAAAATACAAAGCAATGGTTGATGAGGCACTTCGCGATCCTATCTCTGTTGCAATGCTGAAAACAGATGGGAAGAGGATTATGGAGAAGTTCCACGTGGAACCTGGACCGTCCATAGGCTTTGCCCTGCACGCGCTACTTGAAGATGTCCTCGAAGATCCTTCAAAAAATACAGAACCGTACTTGGACTCTAAAACAGAAGAACTGCTCAGTCTTCCAGAAAGCGAACTTCGTACCCTAGGAGAGTCTGGGAAAAAACGACGGGATAAGGAGGATGAACGGGAAATGAAGGAAATACTAGAGAAATACAGCGTAACGTAGGATTCCGGCCGAGTTCCACGTGAAATACAAAAAACGCCGCGGGGGCGTTTTTTGCTTATGTATTATACGTGTTGCACGTGAAATACGAATGAAATAATAAAGCCACCCGAAAGGTGGAGGCCGGAAAGGAGCTTGGGGCTATGTGGTGGCCTCCTGGAGTTAAAGCGGGTGGCTTTACAGGAATGTGCGTTTTCACGTGAAATCGGTTCAGCAGAAACCCACTTTTATTCAGGAGATACGCTCCGATACCGTTGGATCGCCTCCGTTCACGCTATATACGCCTGATTGTGAAAGAACTAGCAAAGAACAACCGAAGCGCGGGAGGCCGCGCATCAAGGAATGATCCGAGCGCCTCTCCACGTCCTTGAGTAATAGTAGGGGAGTTATAGGACATAGTAAAGGACAAGTATGTGTATAACTTGTCCTTTACTATGTCCTATATAGTTATTGAGATAGGGCAGTGGTCTGATCCCATGACTTCCGGATGTATCTCTGCCGTTTTGATATGTTTTGCAAACGATGCGGATGCGAACACGTAGTCAATACGCCAGCCCACATTCCGCTCGCGGGCGCCACCCCAATTACTCCACCAGGTGTAGTGGCCATTTCCCTTGGTAAAAGTTCTGAAGGTGTCTACGAATCCACTTGATTCAATGTGATCTATGCCCTCACGCTCTTCCCTGGTAAATCCTTTCATTCCCTCGTTTTCCTTTGGCCTCGCAAGGTCGTCTGGCATATGGGCAACATTCAAATCACCGCCGAAAATAACGGGCTTTTCTTCTTCAAGTCGCTTCACATATTCAAGAAAGGCAGGATCCCAGTGCTTGTGCCTGAGCGCTAGGCGGGAGAGATCTTCTTTTGCGTTTGGTGTGTATACCGTTACGACATAGAAATCATGCATATCTGCGGTGACTATACGGCCCTCTTGGTTCGGGTCGCCATACCCGTCGCCCGCAAGTCCGTGCTTTTGAGCTATGTCTTCCGGCATGCCGAAGAGCACGTTATTTGGCGTTATTTTGGTGAAAATAGCCGTACCACTGTAGCCCTTGCGACCCTTTGAGGAGCTCCAGAATTCTTCATAGTCAGGGAGCTCGACAGGGCTCTGGTCCTGTTCGGCTTTAGTTTCCTGAAGCAGCAGAATATCTGGTTTATATTTTTGAATGAAGGGAAGAAATAGTTCCTTCCGATGAACCGCTCGTATCCCATTCACGTTCCAAGACATGATGCGCATGACCTGAGTGTATCAAATTACTGCTTGCGGCTGTGGAATTTCTTATGCACTTCGCGAAGGTGCGCGTCAGTAACGTGGGTATATATCTGCGTCGTGTTTATTGATGCATGACCAAGAAGCGCCTGCACGCTACGCAGATCTGCGCCATTTGAAAGTAAGTCAGTCGCAAAAGAGTGGCGCAACACATGGGGCGTTACTTTTTTTGTAATACCCGCCTTGGCCGCATAGTGCTTCATGGCGAGCTGTATGCCACGAGGAGTAAGTCGCGTAGGTGTCGTTTTCGAATCTTTTCCGACCTTCGGGATATTTACAAAGAGTGCCTCTTCCATATCTTTCCGAGCTTTCATGTAGGCCCTCACCGCGTCTTTGGCGGTAGGGGAGAGGAAGACCACGCGAACCTTCTCGCCCTTTCCGCGCACCGACAGATCATCGCGCGTAAGATCAATATCGGAATTAAGCGCGCAAAGCTCTGAAACGCGCAGTCCGGTCGAAAAAAATAGTTCCATAATCGCTTTGTCACGAAGCGCTTTCTCGCTCGTGCCATCTGTCGCTTTAAGCAAACGCTCAAGCTCTGTGCTTGAAATAAGGTCGATGTGGCGCTCAGGAAGCTTAGCAAGCTCGATGCGTTCTGGATTAAGGCCGTCAATACCCCGTTTGCGGAGAAATTTTAAGAAAGCACGTAGTGCAATCAGATAGTAGTTCTGCGTGCGCCGCTTCATGGTGCCAGCAGTACCTGGCTGTCGATTGAGCCATAATCTGAATTCGCGTATGCGCTCTTCCGTAATGTCGGAGACCTGCGTTATTTCCATCTGCACGAAGAAACGATCAAGGTAATGCTCGTAATTCTCAATCGTTTTAACTGCGCGACCCCGCTCAATCTCGGTATATTCAAGAAATTGGCGAAGCATCACGCGTGCATCCATAGAAAAATTGTAGCACCCAGTTGCTTCGCACAATATTGGCCCCTAACGGCGTGCATACCACAACACTTGCGTTTTTTATCAAGGTGTGGTAGATTGCAGGTAATGCTTACGAAACGCGTAAAGACGACCGTCATCAAAGGCGCGGCCCTTCATGAAGGCGATACTGGCTCTCCTGCAGTGCAGGTGGCTGTTTTGAGCCGAAAAATCGAGGAACTTACGGCGCATTTGAAGAAAAACAAGAAAGATTTTCATTCACGCCGTGGACTCTTGCAGATGGTTGCTGACCGTCGCTCCCACCTTCGGTACCTAGAGAAGAACAATAAGCGCGGATACAACGCGATTATTAAGAAGCTCGGTCTAAAAAAGTAAGGTCGTACAAGAGGGGAATTTACTTTGTTGCGGGTCCTGTCTCGTTTTTCCGTCGTACTTCTAGTACGCCTACAAAACTCGACTTCCCGCATCGCGCATATTCCGCCTCTGTCCAACCTTATAGTGCCCATACGTAGGTGCTATCATTAACCACGCGTTCGCTCTTTGCGATCGCTTAGTCAGATTTTTAATACATTCAGCTATGCCCGTGATCAAACATCCGGCGCAGCGTGTCGGGGTTTTCATTGATACTCAGAACCTCTACCACAGCGCCAAACATCTTTATAAAGCCCGCGTTAACTTCCAAAATGTCCTCAAGGAGGCAGTGGGGGACCGCGTTCTCGTGCGCGCCATTGCCTACGTCATCTCCACCGAAGGAGGGGATGAAAAAAACTTCTTTGAAGCGCTCACCAAAATAGGTATCGAAACCAAGACGAAAGGCCTTCAAATATTCTCAGACGGCGCCAAAAAGGCTGACTGGGACGTAGGTCTTGCAATTGACGCAGTCAAACTGGCACCAAAGCTCGACACCATCATCATTGCGTCTGGGGATGGCGACTTCGTGCCGCTCATCGAATACCTCGATATGAATGAAGGCTGTCAGGTAGAAGTTATCTCTTTTGGGAAATCTTCTTCTCAGAAACTCAAAGAAGCCGCTCATGCTTTCACCGATATGTGTGATGACCCTAAAAAATTCATCATAGGTAACCGTTCTTAATTGGATGCAGTACTAAAGCCGGCCGCTCTGCGGCCGGCTTTTCCTGTACGCACGTCTTCATGATGCTCTAAGCGGTTATACTTCTCTATAGCGCATGAATGACCTCGACGACACACAGGACGACCGTACTATGAAATTTATTCGCACGTACGCGAAAGATTTTGCTACGTATAACAACGCCTCAGGCGGTACGGTACGCGAACCGTCCGTAGCTCCAACAAATTCTTTACCGGTCCCAGATACCCACAAGTCTTCGCCGTGGCAAATATCCGAAGCGACGCGCGACGCGGCTCTCGTTTACAACAAATCCCAAACGGGGCCGCCCGGCACGAAGCGAATAAATTTGCTCGAAACACCTTCAAAGGAGACGCCCCGGACAAACCCGACAGAAGCCGAACAAGCACCTCCAGTTCTCCCCATTGAAACAGAGACACTATCAACACCGCCAGTCTTTGTGGAAGCACCACCGCCACCGCCACCGATACCTCCAGTAGAAAAAACAAGGCTAATAGAAACGCCCCCAAGAGTGGCCTCATCGGTACACACGTTTGCAACTGATTTCAAAGACAAAATTGATCAAAGTGGAGCATCGAGGTTTACCGTGCTTGCGACAGAAGCTGACACGAAACCTACAAAACAGAAGCCTCGACCTCAAAAAAGTTTGGTCGCTGTTCTTGCGGGCGCACTTCTACTTATTGCAGGCACGGGCGGCGTCATTGGTGCGTATTGGTATATTATGACGCTCTCGGCCACACCCGCCTCGCCCATTCCCGTTCCCTCGCTCGTGTTTGCGGACGAACGCATACAGCTCGTAGGGGAAGGTTCAGAGCTTCTCGAAACACTAGCCACAACGGCAAACCAACCGCTAGTAGATGGCAACGTGCTCATTACCTATCTTTCAGAAGCAACCACTACACCCAAAGGCGAGCGCATCGAAATTCCACTCGCGGGCGGTGCGCTTATACGCGCACTCATGCTTCCTGCGCCTGATTTATTTCTTCGCAACGTAGCGCCCGCAAGCACGGTGGGCATCATACGCGCCGGCCTTGAGACACGGCCATTCTTCGTGTTTCGCGTTACTTCCTATGAACGCACGTTCGCAGGAATGCTCGCCTGGGAAGCAACCATCGGCCGCGATCTTGAGATTCTATACCCCGCCTACAGCGCACCTAGCATCAATCAGGAAGCAACGGTCATACAACTTGGCACCTCAACCCCGGTTGTCATGAATGCTCCACCCACACCACTGCCGTATTTCACTGACGCAGTTGTTGAGAGTCATGACGTGCGAAAACTCACCGACACTGACGGCACCACCCTTCTGCTCTACGGATACGCAGACAAAGAAACACTTATTCTTGCGCGAGATGAAAAAGCGTTTGGTGCACTTCTCGGCCGTCTCTATGCGAAACCCTAGCTTCGTCTAGACCCACTTACGGTATGTGCTAGAGTGTGCAACATGAATACCGAATCGTACAAACAGCGCCTTACTGAGGAAAAGGCAACGCTTGAAGCTGAGCTTTCAACCGTCGGGCGCAGAAATCCATCAAATCCTTCCGATTGGGAGGCGCGTCCGTCCGAAACAGGACAGGAGGCAGATCCAAACGACCAGGCTGACTTAATGGAAAGCTACAGCGAAAATAATGCTATCCTCACGGACCTTGAAATACGGTACGCGAGTGTGCTTGCAGCCCTCACGCGCATTGAAGATGGCTCCTATGGGGTCTGTACGGTGAGCGGCAAACCAATAGAAGAGGCGAGACTAAATGCAGATCCGGCTGCAGCCACGTGCGTAGCACACCTAAACGGGTAATTTCCTATGATGCCTTTACTCTCTGTAAAAGAATCGTTTCGGTTCGCCGTTGAGACGTTCAAAAAAAGGCCGTGGATCTTTATACAAGCCCAGGCAATCATCCTAGGTATCTATATGCTCGAGGGGATTATCGAATCGCCGTTTGAAACCGATGAATGGGGTGTTGCCTCATTCGTATTTTCCGTCATTGGGGTGATCATCTCGACGTTGCTTGCTATGGGGTTCGTGACGTTTATCCTAAACGCTCACGATGGCGTTGAGTCGGCATCAATACGCGATCTGTGGTCGCCACAACCGTTCCTTCGCTATCTGGGCGCAAGCCTGCTCACGGGCATTATTCTTTTGCCTGCGTATCTCCTACTGATTGTGCCCGGCATATTCCTTTCGATTTGCTTTATGTTCGTACCCTACCTGGTAATGGAGAAGAAGCTCGGACCGGTGGCCGCCATGAAGGAGAGTTGGGCCATGACGAAAGGGAATCGATGGAAACTTCTTTTGCTTGGTCTTACGTATATGGGCATTGTGCTTCTTGGCGCACTCGCGCTTCTTGTTGGGCTTTTGGTTGCAATTCCTACCGCTGCACTTATGCTCGCACACGCATATCGCACACTTACTCGCGGTCACAAAGAACTAGCCGAGCTCGAAACGAAAGCTGTATAAGTATCTTCCGAAATCTCGAACGAGCCCTCGTCACGGTGGCTCGTTCGTTTTCCCCTTGCCGTACGTTCTGGGCTACGTGTTCGCGTTACAGTACAGGTATATGGCTGAGGTCGAGAGTGGCACCAAGAGCAAGAAGCGCGTCGACACCGGTGGGTATGCCGCCTTGTTCACCGCGCAACCAGTAGGTAGTGGAGCTGAGCTCGTCACCGTTGAGGTAGACCTTACGCGTGGCCTTCATTCTTTTTCAGTGGTTGGGCTCCCGGACAAAGCAGTTGAGGAAGCCAAAGACCGTATCGCTGCTGCAATTCGCCATTCAGGTTTCAAATCACCAAAAGCAGAAAATAAACGCATTGTTCTCTCATTATCTCCCGCCGATCTTAAGAAGGAGGGTTCGCATTATGACGTACCGCTCGCCCTCTGCTACCTCACTGCGATAGGCGATATTGAACTGGGAAGCGAGCCCGCACTCTTTGCGGGTGAGCTTTCGCTTGAAGGAAAGCTGCGTCCCGTTCGAGGCATACTCCCCCAGGTGGTTGCTGCGAAAAAAGCAGGCATCACGACTGTCTTCGTTCCTCCAGGAAACGCACACGAGGCCGTACTTGCCCGAGGAATGTGTGTGTATGCACCTCAGAGCCTGAAAGAATTAGTGCTGCATTTGGCAGGTGAGGTTATCCTTGCTCCCGTCGTGCGAGACACCACAGTCCCTGCGCCTCCGCCCGCAGTTGATTTGAGCGATATAAAAGGGCAGGAGAGTGCAAAGCGCGCTCTTGAGATAGCCGCCACCGGCCGACACAACTTGGTCTTTCATGGACCACCAGGAACCGGAAAAACGCTTCTTGCGCGGGCTCTTCCTGGCATTCTTCCGCCCTTAACCGAAGATGAGATGCTTGAGGTGACATCGATACACTCCACGGCGGGATTACTCAAAGAAGGAGAGGCGGTGTACTACCCACCGTTTCGTTCACCGCACCACACCATATCTCATACCGCTATCGTAGGTGGAGGTGCCTATCCTCGCGCCGGCGAGGTTACACTCGCTCACAAAGGCATTTTGTTTTTGGATGAATTCGTAGAGTTTGATGTTCGTACTCTCGAGGCGCTCCGTCAGCCGCTTGAGGATAGGACAGTCACCGTCTCGCGCGCTCGTGCGTCAGTAACGTTCCCTGCAGACTGCATGATAGTTGCGGCCATGAACCCGGCTGACACGCTCACTGCCGATAGGGAAGTGGCAGTGCGGCAAGCAATGAAACAAGCAAGAAAGATATCGAGACCCATCGCGGACAGACTCGATCTTTGGATAGAAGTGCCGCACATCCCGCACGAAATACTTGCGAAGCTTGGAGAAGGAGAAAATTCGTCTGGTGTTCGGGCGCGAGTAGTAAAAGCACGCGAGCGCGCAACCAAGCGAGGGAAAGTAAACGCACATCTTTCCGGCAAGGAGATGGAGCAGGGCGGGGAATTCTCGAAAGAAGCGACTGATACTCTTCTTTCCGCTGCGACCAGACTGGACCTTTCACCGCGTGGCTACCACCGGGTCATGCGCGTAGCGCGCACTATTGCCGACTTAGACGGAAGCGACAGCGTAACAGCACCGCATATACTTGAAGCTCTTCAGTATCGCCCACGCGGACTTTTTGGTTTCGAATAAAAATTATGACTACAAAAACCCGCTCTCGCGGGCTTTGCTGTTCACATGATGCTCGTTAGTTAGCGAGCGGGTTCTTCGCGCCACGAACTTCGAAATGGAGATGATTGCCGCTTGAGCGGCCAGTATTTCCTACGTAGCCGATAAGGTCACCTTTGGCTACCACTCCTCCCGATACAGCCGTCGATGACATGTGCGCATAGAGAGACTGCGTACCGTTTCCGTGGCTGATAACGATGTAATTACCGTACCCGCCGTTATAGGCGTCGTTATTCTTTGCAACCACAATCGCTCCTCCTGCAGCCGCATATATTGGCGTGCCTGACGGCGCGCCGACGTCGATACCGTTGTATCCATGGATACCTTGTGTGATGCGTCCGCCAGGAACGGGGTTACCGAAGTATCCCGAGATAGCAGGGAGGCTCCTTGAGGTTGCGACGCCCTTCTTTGCAGAGGTAGTCTTTTTGGCAACCACCTTAGTAGGCAGTGCGCCACCCGGCACGATGATATCAGAACCAGCGACGAGGTCAGCGGAAGACTCAATGCCGTTAAAGAGCGCGACTTCTTCGGCGTCAGCATTGTATTTCTTAGCAATGCCCGTAATGGTGTCGCCGGCGCGCACGGTGTACTGCAGACCAGACACAGGAAGGATGAGAAGGGTGGCCCCAGGCTTCACCAGGTTCGCGCTCTTAATATCATTCGCCCAAAGAATGGTGTTAACGGTGACCCCGTAGCGCTCAGCTATTTCCGAAAGGTTATCGCCATTTTTAACGGTATAGGTAGTGATTTGGCCTGCATTTGCTGGAGACCTGTCGGTGTCTTCAGAAATCGATCCGTCGGGACCGATATTGGCTAACAGGGCAGCGTCCCCAGTAAACGCCAGGTCCGGAGTAGACTTTTCTGGGTTCGGATCACTGTTTGTCGCAGCAGTTAGTAACTCCATGCTGCTGTCATGGGTTTGTGTTCCCGTTACTTGCGCTCTTGAGACTGGAAACGGCCAGAAAGCGTCCGCAGCCTGCGGAAAAAAGAGTGTAAGGAGTCCTAGGAGTACGGCTGTCGCAATAAGTGCGATGCCTGCCCAGTATGCATTCCGACTCTGGGCAAGGGCCTCTGAGCGGAAAGAATGTGTATGTTTTGAAATAAGGGAAACCGGGGGTAATTCAGCGTTTCTTCAGAATACAAAATGGCTTATATAAGCCATCCTTGAGTACAGTCAGCTCACTCGATGAAGATAGTATAAACGCCAGGAATGAGGGGTCAATATTGACTTTCGAGGACTGTGTAGAGCATCAAAAAGCGTAGTGCGTCAAGTTTTGTGGCTCCCGATTGGGAGGGCGGGGAGTTTATCGTTATAGTGGATAGATATGCAGTACCTTGAGGGCCTCAACAACGCACAAAAAGAGGCGGTGCTCGCTATCGATGGTCCAGTTTCGGTTCTTGCGGGCGCGGGTTCCGGGAAAACGCGCGTCCTCACGACGCGAATCTATCACCTTTTGAGGCAAGGTATCGGGCATGAGAAAATTCTCGCGGTAACCTTCACCAACAAAGCCGCACGCGAAATGCGGGAGCGGCTCACGAAAGAATTGAACGGCGCCACCTTGCCACTCGTGGTGACGTTCCATGGTCTCGGTAGGGAAATCCTCCAACGGTATGGAAGCCGTATCGGTGTGCCACGCTATTTCAGCGTGTACGACCGCGATGATTCTGAACGTGCAGTGCGCGAAGCACTCAAGGCGCTCGATGTTGACCCTAAGGAAGTTCCGCCACGCGCTATTCTGTCGCGCATTTCAAAAGCGAAGGGGGAGGGGCAAACCAAAGAATATTTTCGCGAGCGCCACGCGCGCGAAGGATTTCGTAGCCGTATCACAGCCGAGGTGTGGGATCGTTACGACGCAACATTGAAAAAGGAAAAGGCGCTCGATTTTGACGACCTTATCTGCCTGCCCGTACAACTTCTAGAGACTCATGCCGACGTACGTGAGTCTGCGGAAAAACTTTTTTCACACATTCATGTCGATGAGTATCAAGACACCAACGCACTCCAAGGAAAACTTGCGAACATGCTTGCACGCACGCACCAGAATTTGTTTGTGGTTGGCGACATCGACCAGACTATCTACACGTGGCGTGGGGCCACTATAGAAAACCTGCTCGCGTTCGATACCAAGTATCCGGGCGCAAAAACAATTATTCTTGGGCACAACTATCGCTCAACCAAAACAATTGTCACGGCAGCGAACCAGATAATTGAGAAAAATAAAAATAGAAAGGAAAAGATTGCGGTCACCGATAATCCCGATGGTGAACCTATTCGCTTGTATGTCGCGGACACTGCAGAAAGCGAGGCGCGCTGGATTGCGGGGGAATCGCGACGACAATTATTGAAAGGTGTCGAAGCTGAGAACATTGCGGTCTTGTATCGCACCAACTTCCAGTCACGCGCGCTTGAGGAAGCATTTCTCGCCGAAGGCATTCCCTATCGTCTTTTAGGCACGCGCTTTCTCGACCGCAAGGAGATAAAGGACGTACTTGCTTGGGTCAGGCTCGCGCTTGAGCCTACGCGCGAAGCCGATCAGATGCGCGCGGTACAGGCACCACCCCGCGGTATCGGGAAGGTAACGCTGGGGAAAATCATGATGGGCAAACGAGAACTCCTCAAACCGGGCGAACGAAGCAAAGTAGCGGCTTTTGAGGCGCTCATTAATGAGCTTCACGAAGAAGCGAAGACGGCGCTTCCTTCTGTGTTCGTCCGCTCAGTTATAGAAAAAAGCGGTCTTGAGGTGACGCTTTCGAAGGGGAGCGATGAAGATAAGGAGCGTCTTGAAAATGTTAAAGAACTTGCGACGCTCGCGAGCCGTTACGACGGCCTTCCGGGAGAAGAGGGGACTGCCGCGTTTCTTGCCGATACCGCGCTTGCAGGTGACCAAGATGAGCTTGATAGAAAGCCCGAGAAGAAGGGCGTTACATTAATGACGGTGCACGCAGCCAAGGGGCTCGAGTTCGACGCAGTGTTCGTTACTGGTCTTGAACAGGGACTCTTTCCGCACGAGGGAATGGGTGGGGAGCAGGATCGCGACCAAGAGGAGGAGCGACGGCTTTTTTATGTAGCCGTGACGCGCGCGCGAAAAAAATTGTTCCTTACCATGGCTCGAGTTCGCAGAATCTATGGCACCGACTACGCGTCAGAAGCTTCGTTATTTCTCCATGACATCGATGAGGGCCTTATATCGCCCGTGTCGTCTGAGTATGATGACGAGCGCGTGATAGAAATTTAGGAAGGAGGACAAACATCCACAGGGAGACGCACGTATGAATCGAAACCTACACCCCACAATAGACGATATGATATATCATATCACTCCCCGTGCTTCTTTCTGTTTTAGTTTGCGTTTTGATTCTGCTTCTACTACTGATCCTGTTTCGGCTACTGATTTTGTTTTGAGTTTTGATGCTGTTTTGAGTTTTGATTCTGCTTCAGGTAGTGGCTTTGGTTCTGGTGCTGTTTGGGGTACTAGTTCTGGCATTAGCTCGGTTTCTGATACTGTTTCTAGCATCGGCTCTTGTTTTAATATTGCTGCTTGTACTGGATACGGCTTGGAGACGAGAAACTTGGAGAATATCGCATATAGTAACTAACGCATGATTTTCGCACCAAAGAAATCGCTCGGGCAAAACTTTCTTATGCACCGCCAAACGGCAGAGCGCATTGTTGAAGCGGCCATGCTTCCACCAGGCAGTACCGTTCTTGAAATAGGCCCGGGCACCGGCATGCTTACCCGTGCACTTCTCGCCAAAGCAAGTACGGTCATCGCGGTTGAAGCCGATGCTTCGCTCGTTTCCGAATTGGCAGAAACCTTTAAACCAGAGGTCGAGAAGGGGAGTCTGGTGCTGGTGCATGCCGATATCCGAAATTTCGAGATCACGACACTGCCGTCGCCCTACCATCTGGTAGCCAATATTCCGTACTACATAACAGGTGAGTTGTTGCGCACTTTTTTAAGCAGTGCTCACAAGCCCGCCACCATGACGTTCCTTGTTCAGAAAGAAGTGGCAGAGCGCATTGCCCGAAGTACCAAAGAAAGCCTGCTGTCTATTGCCGTAAAGGCGTACGGCACGCCCAAATACATGTTTACGGTGCCGCGCGGTGCCTTTGTTCCTGCACCCTCAGTTGATTCGGCCGTACTTCACATAGCAGACATTTCTGCGACGCATTTTGCACATAGTGAAGAAGAGGAACGTTTTTTTACCATTCTACGCACTGGTTTTGCCCATAAACGAAAGCAATTGGCCAAAAACCTCGAAGCTGTTGCCCCGAAAGACAAAGTAAAACTCGCACTGGAACACTCCGGCGTTCTGTCCACCGTGCGCGCGGAAGACCTTTCGCTTGCTCTGTGGCTCTCGCTCTCTAAAGAACTCAGAAGTTAATGCACATTGCGTGAAAATCGCCTGAATTCAGGCGACGGTGCGTGCTACTATAGTGTCAAAATACCGTGATTACTTCTTCGCGTATCGTTCCCATTGTCCTTTCCTCGATCGTCGCGCTCATGCTCGTGTCGGGCGCATACTTATTCTCGGGACCTAATCCTTTTTTCACGACTCGTGTGGACGCAAAAACCTCTGAGCAACTCCTTAAAGAATACGCGTCTAAAGATACCGATGCGGACAATCTCCCTGATTGGCAAGAAGCGCTTTATGGCACTAATCCTAACGATCCAAATTCTTTTAAGGCCGGCATGAGTGATGGAGAGGCGGTCGCCCAAGGGCTTTTGACGCCGAAATCGCTTGCGTCCCAGGTGCCGGAGGACGATGGAAGCAACTTCCCTGGCACCACGCCCGCAGACGACAGCATCACCGCGCAGTTTTCGAAAAAATTCTTTGCTCGCTATTTCTCTACTCGTGGCTCGACCCCTCCTAACGAACAGGAAATGATGCGTTTCGTTGAGAGTGCTGTTCAAGAACTTTCTGCCGAATACATACAGCCCAATACCTACTTGGTGCGGGATGTGCGTGTTGTCGCTGGTTCGGGACGAGAGTCATTACTAGCGTACGCCTCTCAACTCGAGGAAGCTTTTGCAGCCAATACGGTACTAGTTGATACCGACGCTTTGACGTACTTTGAGAACGCCGTACTTAAAAATGACGCTGCGGGATTTGATAGCCTGCAGAATATAAGCGGGGCATATAAGAAGATTGCTCTTGCCGCAATAAAAATTCCGGTTACCGCAGAGTTGCGGGACACACACCTTGCGCTTGTAAATTCATTCATGCATATGCATGAAAGCGTTGGCAACATGGCGTCGGTGCCTACTGATCCTATTCGTGGACTGGTGGGCCTCGGGACCTATGAGCAGGATGCGAGTGGAATGCTCGGCGCGTTCGCGCATCTCACTACTATCTTTAATACAAACGGTGTAACCATTCAAACCGGAGAATCCGGATACTATATATATAGTGCGGCGCAGGCTTCTGCCTCTGCACTCCAGAAAGCAGAAAAAAAACCATGAAGATAAAAATGCGAAATGGTATTAGTTTAGTGGTTGCGTTGACCGTTGTTTTCGCGATTACTGCCTTCTCTACTAGTCGTGTGCAGGCTCAGGCCGGCGGAATTGTTTTAGACCCCACAAACCTGGTCCAGACCACTGCGTCAGCTATTGCAAACGTCGGTCTTCAGGTGAAGGAGCTTAGGGGCGACAGTTTAGGGTACGCATTGGCACGTGCCGCAATACAATCAGTGACCAGAAGTACAGTCAATTGGATAAACTCCGGTTTTGATGGTTCACCAGCATTCGTTACTGATCTCCGACAGAATCTTCTTAACGTCGCTGACGCTGTAGCGGGGCAACTTATTGATCAATTAGCCTCGGGCGCAATAAATTCACCCTATCAGGACGGAATAGCCACCGCCATCCGCACTGGATACTACTTATCTACCGGAGGGCAATTCCATGTACAGAACCCGTTTACACTTAATCAATACTCTAACGACCCATCCGCGTTCTTGAGTGGTGATTTTAATCAGGGTGGTCTCAATGCTTTCTTTTCGACAGTCACCAACCCGCAAAACAATCCATACGGAGCCTACCAACTTGCCGCAGCAGAGCTCGACCGCAGGCTTGCGAGTGCCGGCGGCCGTCGCATAACTGAACTTAACTGGGCCGATGGATTCAAAGCGTTTAGTGGTAATTGCACCCACGCACCCATAGAGGCAGCACCACAAAATATCCAGGCCACAAAATTTGGTGGCTCGGGCACCGCAGACGCAAACGGCAATCTTGATCTCAAAGTGGAGACAAATACAGTTTCACTTTCACAAAAAGAAAACTGCCTGAATGCACCTACACGAACTCCTGGTTCCGTAATAGCTAATCGGTTGAATCATTCTCTCGGTCTCGCTAACGATTCGCTTGTTGCCGCTGATGAAATTAATGAAATTGTTAACGCACTATTTACACAGCTCGTGGGTAGAGTACTTGGCCCTGGAGGACTTGTCGGCGTCTCCGCGCCTTCTTCGAACGGTCGCACGTACTTTGATCAGACCCCCACGCCTACTCAACCGACTCAACCGACTCAACCCTCAGGAATAACTGAAGCAGATCTCTTGCGATACCAATCAAACTGGCAAAAAGTCGGGAGTGCCGCACAGGACGCGCTCAATAGATGCGGAAGTTCTACGCTTGCCCGAAACTCAGCGGTCGATGCAGCCACCGCTTCTGCCCGTGCACTAAGTGCGCTTTCGCTACTGCGCAGTGGCGTAAGCTCTACGATAACGGCAGTGGAAGTATCTGTATCCGAAGCCAACGCACAAGTGAATGGTATCTCTCTCTACGACCAGCTCACGCAGGTCCAAACTTGCAAGGCAAGCTAATTATATGAGTGGCGTACGTTACTTGCGGGGAATCTCAGAAAAAAATTCTGGTTTTTTTCTTCTGATTGCTTGTTTTGTATTCATACTACTTTTTAGCTTTCCGCAGTCACTGCATGCCCAGGGCGCAGACACAAAGCCGGCCGCGATTACGGCCAAAGAATTAACCACCGCAAATGGCTGGACTTGCGATAAAGCAACAATTAACTGCACCAACACGAACGGTAGTACCGCTTTTTGTACGGTCCTTGTAGGCGGTGAAGTAACTATTAAGGCTTGCGAATTAAAGTTACCGACCGGAGAAAGGACAGTGACCGTCGACAACAAAATTGAACAACAGACCACTGCATTTGCTCCTACTGGTGAAATAAGTGGTACATCAGACGAGAAAAGTCCGGAGGCAAAGACGTGTAACATCACCGGCGGTCTGAGTGGTATAGGAGAATGTATCGTAACTGGAATTATCGCTGGCATGGCTGCAATCGGCGGCTCCATTGCCTACTTAATTCTAATCATTGCATCGTTCATGCTCTGGATAGTCGGCGGACTCTTTAATTGGGTTGTCATCCGCACCGTGTTTGAATTCGGATCGTATTTCGGCGCATCAGAGGGTTTGCTCGTAGCGTGGGGCATCATGCGAGATCTTGGGAATATTATGCTGTTGTTTGGATTCATATTTATGGGTATCGCGACGATTTTGAATACCCACAGTATGGACCAGTTCAGCGCACGCAGGGCACTCCCGCACCTTATTATATTTGCCGTGCTGCTGAACTTTAGTCTTTTTGCGTCACAGGTAGTTATAGACACCGCAAATGGATTCGCTTCTGTATTTACCGAGCAAGCAGGAATTAAAAACTGTAGTGAGGCAGCTACCGTGGAACAAGACACCTGCGGGAATGTTGGTATCGCTGGAAGTGTTCTTCAAATGGCTGGCATAGCAAACATTTGGGACGTAGTGAAAATAAAAGAGTGGGGTAACTTCCTACAAAACCCGACGCAACAGGCACCCGTCTATATCGGGCTTGCACTCTTCGTGACCATTACTGCAGTCGTGCTGTTGGCCGGCGCGATTATGCTGATCATTCGAGCCGTCGTACTCATGTTCCTTATGGTTACTTCCCCTATAGGATTTGCTGGACTCGCCATACCCCCGCTCCAAGATATTGCAAATAAGTGGTGGCATACGCTTTTCTCCCAAGCTTTCTTTGCGCCTGTATACCTTTTGCTTATTCTCATAAGTCTTAAAATTGCCTCCGGACTCACCGGCTCTCTACTTTCTGGAGGGCAGAACGGTGAAGCGACCCTTGCCGCCGCACTCATCAATGGGGGAACTCTTGGTCCTCAGGTGTTTGTCCTTTTTGCCATTGTTATAGGTTTCATGATTGCATCTTTAATAGTTGCAAAACAGATGGGTGCGATGGGTGCAAGTTTCGCCACAAACACAGCTGGAAAATTCATTGGGGGTGCGACACTCGGCACCGTCGGTTTCGTGGGACGTAGAACGATCGGTCGAGGGGCGATAGCAGGCGCCACAGCGCTTCACGGTACATCATTTGGGCGCAGCGGTCTTGGGAAATTGGTTGTCGGCGGATTGAATAAGGGAGGCAAATCAAGTTTCGACTTGCGTGCCACTCCGCTTAGCAAGGCGGCAGGCGCCGCACACATTGATATGGGAACCGCTCAAAAAGGTGGGTATGAGAAGATACTGCATGATGCCGAGGAAAATCGTGTGAAATATGCGAAAGATTTAAGGAATACTAAGGGCGAGAAGGAAGTTATAGGAGAGATTGATACACAAATGAAAGCAAAGAAGCGTCTCGACCAAACCGAAATTCGGGAGATGGAAATAGACCAGGAAACTGAACGAATACCACTTAAGGACGAGTTGGACGACAGACGTAGGGATGTAGCCGATGCGCGAGCACGCGGCAACCAAGCTGCACTAATGACCGCCGAATTAGGATTAAATAATGTGACGCGTGCATATGATGAGCTGCGCGAAACGCAAGCAAGAGCGCATAAGGAGCTTGAAGGACAACATGAACGATGGATGGCTGGGCAAGAGATTGCCAAAAAAGATTTTAAAAACGCTCCACAAACAGAGTACGGGTTTAGGCTCAATAAAAAGGGCGGGGCGGTAGGGGCAGCGTTCGGCTACTGGGCGACCGCAGGACCATCAGCGGACCATCATGCAGCGGAAAAAATCCTCAAAGAACTCAACAAGAACGACAATCAAAAGTTAATTGACGCGCTCGGAGGCGTGCGGGAACGGATTAGCACACCTCCACCCGCGCCTCATCCTTGATCCTCATGGAACAAACAACCGATCCCATTCCACCTCAAGTCTCACAACTCATGACGCTCGACGATGCCGTCGCTGCATTAGTTGCTGGAATGCCGGCTCCGGTGCAAAAATTCGTTACGGGGACCGAGCGCACGCGCGTGACTATGGCACTATCGAAAAAATACGCCCTGCACGTCGACCAAGCTGGGGAGTTTGAGCGGGCCTTCATCTTCATGTTGCTTGGTATATCGACTCCTGAAGAGTTTGTGGTCTCATTGCATGAAGCTGAAATTCCGCCAGAAGCCGTGAACGGCCTTATCGAGGATGTGAACAAGGAAGTGTTCATGCGGCTGCGCGATGAGGAACGTGCGCAAATCGCTCCTGTGGTGTCCTTTAGGAGCCAGCCACCTAAACCTGTAGTTTCTCCACCTTCGCTTTCTCCTCCACATCCTCCTTTACCGTCAGCTCCCCGGCTCGCACCTATACCTACCTATAGTCTACTCCCGAGCCATGACGAGCCTGCGGGCCCACCACCTCATTTCGTAAACGTGCTTAAAGCCCCCCGAGCACCCAAACAAGTGCCACCACCAAGCATGCTTCCTGGCCAATTTCCTGAACCTTCTGCACCACGCTCCGTGACCAGGTCACCCGAACACCGCGAAGCCACTCAACCGCGTGTGGAGCAACCAACCAACGCCACCACTCGCATCCTTCACACCATGGCGCGTGATATGGAGGCGCTAAAAAGCGGTGCTGACCCCTATCAAATCAGGCGTCCCGGGCCGGCTTTCGAACCTACCCCCAATCTTCCTAAAGAACATGCAGATGTGTCGACAGCACCCGCACCAGTGGTTCCGACCTTGAGAGCAGAGAGTGAAAGAGTCACCCAGCCTCTGTATGCTCCTGCTCCCGTTAATCCCTTACCGCGCATACCAGAACCAACAGATGTGGCGATTCGCACAAGTCTTAAAGAATACGGTAATGATCCGTATCGAGAACCGGTACAGTAGTTCGTAGCTATAGGTGTACGCCATCAGTTATACTGTCTGTGATGGAGTACCAAGTTCCTCAATTCGTAGAAATCGAAGATAAAATTATCGGACCGCTTACGCTTAAGCAGTTCATCTATGTCGCGGGTGGTGGGGGACTTTGCGTCGGTCTCATTCTTTACTTGCCACTCTTTCTTGGCATCATTCTTTCGATACCAGTAGCCGCTCTCGCCGGAGCACTAGCATTTTATAAAGTAAACAACAAAAGCTTTGTAGACGTGCTCGAAGCCGGATTCAAATACTATATCGGGAACCATCTCTACCTGTGGAAGAAAGAACCAAAAAAAGCGCATCCTCGGCACGCCCCGCCGCCTCCAGAACCAGGACGCCACAAGCTCGGACTCACAAGCGGTAAGCTCCAGGAACTCGCGTGGTCGCTTGATATAAAGGATTCAGCGTCACCCAAACCTTAACTATGGCAGCTCCGCGTCCCACACAATCGTTCGTGCCCGTTGAAGAGGTTCGAAACGGCGTCATCATCCTCAAAGAGGACGGGTACCGCGGTATCCTCATGTGTTCGTCCGTGAACTTCTCGCTTAAATCAGAAGACGAACAGCGTGGCATTATCGGAGGGTTTCAAACCTTCCTTAATACGCTCGATTTCTCGGTCGAAATAGTTGTGCATTCTCGCAAAATGGATATCCGTCCGTATCTCGCACTCCTTGAGACCCGCGCCGATGTGCAACAGAACGAGATGATGCGTCTGCAGGTACGCGAATACATTGGATTCATTCGGAATTTTATGGAGTCATCGAGTATTATGACGAAACTTTTCTATGTCGTGGTGCCGTATACGCCCGCATTCGCAAATGAGCTCACGAATTCGCTTCCATTTATGAAAAAGCCAGCCGCATCAGAAAGGGGTCAGGGTGTCGACCATTTCGAGGAGCATCGTGTGCAACTTGAACAGCGCATGGCACTTGTAACCTCTACACTTGGAAATGCTGGCGTGCGTGCCGTGCCGCTCGGTACCGAGGAACTTATCGAGCTTTTGTATCGTTCATTTAATATAGGAGAGATGGAAAGCCCCATCAAGTTAACTCCCTAGAACATGTCTAAAAACCTCATCTACTTTGTTTCGGGCTCCCATGTTTTTTCTCTACGTACTTCTAGTACGTCTCGAAAAAACATCTGCCCGCGCCTCGTATTTGAGAGTTTTTCGGCAAATTCTTCAGATTAAATATGGCCCTTCTCGATTTTCTTAACCGCAAGAACGACGATACTCCGGAAATAACGCCGGTTTTACCCGCAGACATATATACAGAGGGCGCGCTCGCGCTCGCTGACGCCATAGCGCCAGCCGCGCTTAAAGTAGGCGCTCGCGAAATCGAGCTCGGTGCGAAGTTTTCTCGTTCCTTCTACACCATCGCGTATCCGCGCTTCTTGGCAGATGGTTGGTTCATGCCCATCGTAAACCTCGATCGCGTCTACGATATTGGTATTTTTGTACACCCACTTGAGACCGGGCAGGCACTTCGGGGCTTCCAGCGGAAGGTGGCTGAGGTGGAGAGCCAAATATCTGACCGAGAATCCAAGGGACTGGTGCGCGACCCGATGCTCGAAACTGCGTACCAAGATCTTGAGACACTCCGCGATCAGTTACAGCAAGCGCAAGAACGTCTTTTTGATGTAGGTCTCTACATCACGCTCTACGGCGATTCTAAAGAAGAGTTAGATAAGGTAGAAGGGGAGGTGCGAGGCATACTTGATGCAAAACTCGTCTACACCAAGCCTGCGCTCTTCCAACAAGAACAAGGCTTCCGTTCAACGCTTCCGCTTGCGCTCGACCAACTTGCGGTAAACACAAAGCTTAATTCCTCGCCTCTTTCGTCGTTCTTCCCCTTCGTTTCTTTCGACCTCACGTCAGATCGCGGCATTCTGTATGGCATTAACCGCCACAACGCATCATTGATACTGTTTGACCGCTTCTCGCTTGAAAACTACAACTCGGTCGTTTTTGCGAAATCAGGTTCAGGCAAATCGTATGCGGTGAAGCTCGAAATACTTCGCTCCCTTATGTTTGATACCGATGTTATTGTTATCGACCCCGAACGCGAATATGAATATCTCGCCCAGGCGACTGGCGGTCGCACCTTCAATATTTCGCTCTCGTCAGAACACCATATCAATCCGTTTGATCTTCCACCCGTGAAGGAAGATGAAGAGCCTGACGACATACTCCGCTCCAATATTATTAATCTTGTGGGGCTCTTCCGCATCATGCTTGGCGGTCTTACTCCGGAAGAAGATGCAATCATTGACCGCGCCATCACAGAAACGTATGCGCTTAAGGATATTACGGGTGATAGCGACTTTACCGGCACCGAGCCACCACTTCTCTCTGACTTCGAAAATGTTCTCTCCGGCATGGAAGGGAGCCAGTCGCTCGTGACGCGTCTTTCGAAATATACCCACGGGACGTGGGCAGGATTCATAAACCAACCCACCAACGTCGATATCAATAAGCAATTTATCGTGTTCTCCGTGCGTGATATGGAGGATGAATTGAAGCCGGTTGCAATGTATATCATCACGCACTTCATATGGAATGCCGTGCGCCACGAACTGAAGAAGCGTCTCCTCGTGATTGATGAGGCGTGGTGGATGATGAAGTCAGAAGACACTGCCTCGTTCCTCTACAGCCTGGCAAAGCGCGGACGCAAGTATTATCTCGGCCTCGCGACAATCACTCAAGACGTGGAAGATTTCCTTCGTTCGCCCTATGGCCGTCCTATTCTCACGAACTCAAGCCTTCAACTTCTACTTAAACAGTCGCCGACCACTATTGATGTGCTGCAGAAGACTTTTAACTTAACTGACGAAGAAAAATATCTTCTTCTTGAATCAGGAGTGGGGGAGGGACTATTTTTTGCTGGTCTTAAACATGTCGCTATCAAAATAGTTGCTTCGTACACCGAGGACCAGATTATTACGTCGGACCCTTCCCAATTACTCGCTATCAAGCAGGAAAAACAGCGTAAAGCCATGGAGGCTGAGGCGAAAACGCCATAACTATGAACAAAAAGAAGATAGGATGGGTGACCGCCGGCATGATAATCGTGCTTGCGCTTATCTTCGATGCCGTTCAAATCTTTCTCACCCTGACGGTCATCGGTACGGTGTTCTCGTGGTTTGTGTCCGGCCTTGCCTGGATCATTTTCCTCGTGTGGTTCATGCTTCTCGGGGTCAGTTATTTCGATAAAGGTGGCGCCGTACGTCTGCTCACCGTCTTTGCTTCCGTCATCACGGAACTCTTGCCACTTATTAATGCGCTTCCCGGACTCACCATCGGCGTTACTGCACTTATTGTGCAGCACAATCTTACGGTTTCCGCACAGGCAAAACACCTAGGTCGTCCCACGGATGCAGCGAAGATGGCACGCAAGCTTGGACTGGCTCGCATACGCCAAGCAAGGGTTGCGCGAGGTGCCGCAGCGCGCCCGGGTGATGCGCAGCAGTAAATACCCACGGCCTTTCATGCTTCTCGTGTGAAGAGCGTTATACTACGTGCATGTTCCGTTCCCTCATAGCGATCATACTCGTAGGCCTTTTCATAAGCATTCCCGTAGAAGCGCAGCAGGTCGGCGCTGAGCCCTTAACGCTTTCAATTGTGCCCGAGTACCCGAAGCCCTACCAAACTATTACGATAATTCCTGCAAGTACGGTACTTGATTTGAACTCTAGTACAGTGACTTTGACGGCAAACGGAACCATGCTTAGTAAAGGTTCTGGAGCGGAGCGGACGAACGTACGACTTGGGGGACCTGGGAGCGCGACCACAATAACGTTGAGCGTTGTAGCTGACGGACGCACTTACACTACACAACTTTCGGTCCGTCCCGCCGACGTAGCGCTCATTATCGAGCCATTCACAACCGCTCACCCGTTCTATCGCGGAGGGACCCCTGTTTCCTCTGAAGGTAGGCTTCGCATCGTCGCCGTACCTGATATACGCACAGGCGGCGGCAGGCTAAGTGCTGAAAATCTTGTGTATACCTGGAAGCTTGGCGACCAAGTGCTACAAGCGCAGTCAGGTATTGGAAAATCATCGCTCACCGCGACCGCACCCGTGCGCTATCGTGACACCGCAATCACCCTTACTGTCGCAAGCGTAGACAGCGCGTATGTGGCGCAAGCAACAACGGTCGTGGCGCCAATTGATCCGTTGGTACGCATATATAGAAATGATCCACTTCTTGGTCCTTTGTTTGAGAACGCCCTTGCGGGC